>Ga0181406_1000660_pt1 | contig 13131 bp, 15 predicted proteins | sample 29SPOviralmetaG_FD_130135 | JGI IMG/M metagenome (GOLD analysis project Ga0181406, IMG submission 130135) | Marine viral communities from the oligotrophic San Pedro Time Series (SPOT) site, San Pedro Channel, CA, USA - 29 SPOT_SRF_2011-12-20 | ecosystem: Environmental > Aquatic > Marine > Strait... | reverse complement strand
TGCTATACCTAATAATCACGATTCAAGTTTAACATATTATTGGATGAAAAAAACATATGAGGAGTTATATGATAATATCTCATAAACATAAGTTTATATTTTTTAAGTCAAGAAAAACTGCAGGTTCGAGTATACAAGTATCAAGATATTTTTGGGATAAGAGAGGAAAAGTTAAAATAGCTGAAGATTGTTCAGCTGATGGATTTAAACAATGGGTTAGAGATAAGAATATGTTATCACATGATACATTACATCCATACATAATGATTGGAGATAAAATAGAGTTAGACTATATTGGGAGATTTGAAAACTTACAACATGATTTTAATTTTATTTGTGATTCTTTAAATATACCTAAATGTAATTTACCAGTAAAAAAAGGTGGTTATAGGGATAAATTACATTTTTCTAAATACTATGATGAGGACACAATTAACTTAGTGAGTAATTTTCATTCTAAAGATTTGATAAACTTTGGATACAATTTTAATTCAGAGTTCTCTGCCACAAGACTTAGACCTATAATAACCAATGATATGTTAGGTGATTTGGGAAACAATATAAATGGACCATCATTAATTAAAGTTCCTGAATGGGTGGAAAATCCATTGGGTAAATATTATTTATATTTCGCACACCATAGTGGAGAACATATTAGAATGGCTTATTCAAATGATGTAAAAGGGCCGTGGAAAATTTATGAAGGTGGTGTATTAAACATAGAGGAATCGGAATGTGAAGACCATATAGCTAGTCCTAATGTTCATGTTGATGAGGATAAAAAACAAATTGTAATGTATTATCACGGAGTAACAAGTCAAGAGGGGGCTCCACACAATCAATGTTCTTTTGTATCTTTTTCAAAAAATGGCTTGTTTTTTAATTCAAATAGTGGTATATTAGGTATGTTCTATTTTAGTGTGTTCAAGTATAAGAATAAAGTTTATGCTTTAGCTAAAAATAAAAACATTAATGGTATATTGTATGAATCAGATAAATGGGACGGAAAGTTTGAACCTATATTTAATTTGATACCTAATATGAGACACGCTTCAACATTTGTAGAATCAGATTATTTATACATATTTTACACTGTTGTTGGTCATTCACCTGAAAGTATAATGATGATAAAATTAAAATTAGATGACGACATAGATAATTGGAAAATTTTAGAAGCTCAAACTGTTCTAAAACCAGAATTAGAATTTGAGGGTGTTCACTTACCAAAGTTTCCATCATCATTTGGAGCAGCTCTTCAACCATTAAATCAGGTTAGAGACCCATTCGTTTTTAAAGATGATGATGATTTATTTTTGTTGTATTCATTTGCAGGTGAAAGTGGAATAGGTTTATCAAAAATTGAAAAAATAAGATAGGAAATTTATGAAAACAAAATTTGCAATAGGTTGTTTAGTACAATGGTATGAAGCTGATATAATTGGAGAATACATTGATTCACTAATAGATGCAGTTGCTTCCTATGATGGTGAGGTTCTAATTGATTTTACTATAACCAAAAATAATAAAAACTATGAAAATTTTAATGGTACAGATGATGATATGAAAAAATGTATATCATCTATAGAGGAAAAAGTAAATAAACTATCGGCTAATTACAGAATTGTAGATGGTTTATATTCCATATCAGAATATAGGCAGAAGTTTAATACCGACTTTTGTGATAAAGTTGACGTTTTAGTTTGGGGTGAACCTGATATGTTAGCGCCAAGACAAACTTTTATAATTCTTGATTCTTTACACAATCAAGTTTCAACTCAAACATCTAAATATTTAGCTACATTTGGTACATCTAAAATGTGGGATGAATCTTGGAAACCATTAGAACATATTGAATTTACTGATAAAACATTTGAGCCAGAAGATACTGAAAATTGGTGGAGTTTAAAATATACAATGTCAAAAAATGAAATGAACTCATTTAATGATAAAGTAGAAGATTTAATGATTACAACAATATCACCTCATAAGTTTCAAGGTTGTGGATTAGTAATAAGTAGTGAGGTTATAAAATCAGGTGTTAATATTCCTAAGTCAGTATTCTTTGTACACGAAGATACAGCATTTATGTATATGACTCAAAAGGTTCTTGGAAATATACCTCAGTATCACTTTAAAAATATACTAATGGTTCACAATAGAAAGCATCCTAAAAAAATGCTCAATGTTATTGGTAAAGATAAATTTAATGAACACGATGTAGGAAAGTTAAGAAATCAAAACGAGTGGTACACAAAAGCTTTTAAAATGAGTTTAGAAAACTGCAACAATATTTTTAATCCAAATCACAAATCATTTACTTGGAAGGACGCATTAAAATGAAAATACAATTTATAATAGTAGGATGGCACTACAATCAAATGGAATTTTACGAAGGACTGAAAGAAATGACAGAAATTAATGATGATGTCAAGGTATTTTTTAGTTGTCACAAAGAACCCGCACCATATATAACAGAAAATTTTGATTATAAATTATTTCCAAATGTTGGTGAAGAGTTTGTAGCTTATCAACAAGGACTTGATTATTTAAATGTAGATGATGATACTATTTGTTTTTTTATTCACGATGATGTCATTGTAAAAAATTGGGAATTTATAAACATATGTGTTGAAAAACTTAGTGATGGACGAACTAAATTTTTAGGAAATTGTTTTAATTATCCTGTGCCTGAATTTAATCCACATACCGATTATCTTAAAGTTGCAATATCAGAAGAATTAGATGGTAAACTTAAACCAATAGATTATGCTAGGGATGATAGTAAACATATTTTTCAAGAATCAATGTCTCCGACTTATGTGATTAGAGGTAGTTTCATATGTTGTAAATATTCAGATTTAAAAGCTATTGGTGAATTTGAACCAAGAAAAGAAGCTTGGGTGCCGTTAGAGTGGAGTGAAAAACACCAAAAAATCTGTTATAGAGGAACAACAGGTTTGGGTAGTACAGGAAATATGTTTATGTTTATGCTTGGATATAAGATGAATAAAGTGTTTGGGAGAGAGTCTATTGATTATTTAAGTGATAGATATTTAGATTCAGACTATTTATATGAAATGGGACGTGGGGAATTAGACCCACATAATCCAATGAGATAGGGGAAAATTTAAGTGAGTGAAAAAAATAATGATTCAAAATGTAAACCAAATGGAAATTGTTGGTGCATGGATATACCATATAAGTTAGAAGTAAGAGGTGATAAATGTTTATCACCAAAAGATTTATTTAGTGAAATAAAAAAAGAATATAACTTGAATGATGAACAAATTAAAGATTTAAAAAGGACAATGAATGAAAAAAATAAAAGTATATAGTTCACAATTTAATTATCAATACGGAACATCTATACACTTTCCATATAGTGTAGCCTCATTGTTTTCATATGTAAATTCTTTTCCAGAATTAAAGAAAATATTTCAATATGAAACAACATTTATATTTAGAAATAAATTAGAGGAATATGTAGAAAGAATAAAAGACCCGGATATATTGATATGTTCTTGTTATGTTTGGAATTGGGAGATAACAAATGAATTAGCTAAAAGAGTTAAAGAAAAATATCCTGATTGTATGGTTATATTTGGAGGACCAAATGTTCCTCTACGTTACAAAGGTACAGTTCCTTTAGGGTGGAAAGAAAATACTACAGGTAATTTCTTTGATGATTATCCATATGTAGATATGTTAGTTCATCAAGAAGGAGAATATACGGTCAAACAAGTTTTTGAAGAATTTTTAAAAGATAAAAATTATGCAAAAATAAACGGATTAGAAACAAAAAGTTATAAAACATCACCACAAACAAGAATAAAAAGTTTAGATGAAATACCATCTGCATATTTAAATAATATGGTATTAGATTTAGTTGAACCTGTTGAGGGTGTTGATTACATAGCAGCTTGGGAAACTAATCGTGGTTGTCCTTTTTCTTGTACATTCTGTGATTGGGGTAGTGCTACCAAAACATCAGTTAGAAGATGGGGAATGGATAGGTTGTTTGATGAGATAGAGTGGTTTGCTGATAATAAAATACCTTATGTTGATGTATGTGACGCTAATTTTGGTATATTTACTGATAGAGATATGGAGTTAGCTAAAAAACTTAAATCAGAAAAGATGGAAAAGGGATTTCCTGGTAGGATAAGACCAGCTTGGGCTAAAATATCTTCAGATAAAATTATACCAATAGCTAAAGAACTACTTGATGCTGATTTATTAAGAGCTGTTACATTAGCTGTTCAATCATTAGACCCAAATACATTAAATATAATTAAAAGAAAAAATATAAAGTTTGACCAATTTAGTGGATTAGTTCAAAAATTTAGAAAAGAAAAAATAGAAAACTATACAGAAATAATTATGGGTATGCCAGGTGAAACATTAGAAACATATAAGCATGGTATGGAACAATTAATGGAATTATTCCCAAGACCTGTGGTGTATGTTTATAATTGTGGTGTATTTACCAACGCACCAATGAATGACCCACATTATGTAAAAAAGTATGACATACAAAGTATTCGTTCTCCAATTTACTTATGGCATTCATCAGTTAATAACAGAGGTGAATATCAAGAATGGGAAGACATTGTTGTTGGAAGTAATTCTTTCACATTGGATGAATTAAAACAAATGTATTTATATGGTTGGGTAACACAAGCATTTCATAGTATGGGTATATTAGAATATATTTCTAAATTTTACAATCAAGCTTATGATTTGAAGTATATGACTTTCTATGAATCATTTGTTGAGTTTTCTCAAACTCATAAAGATTCTTTATTCCACAAGGAATATAAAACACTTGTTGATTATATGGATAAAGGATATTCAGGTGGTGGCTGGGACCATCACGACCCAAATTTAGCTAGTATCTTATGGCCGATTGAAGAAGCTAGTTGGTTAAGGTGTGTTACTGATAGTTCGACACTTGAATCAAACATTACAGAATTTATATCTTTCTTTGAGAAAAAACATAAACTCAATACATCTACAGATATGTTAACGGATTTGATTAACTTTCAAGTATTCTTGTTAATGACAATGGATGTAAAAGATGAAATAAAAACATATAAATCAAAATATGATTGGCAAGATTTCTTGGTGAATGGCGTTGATAATATAAGTAGATTAAAAGAATACAACGGAACATATTTTTATGAAAATAAAATCCAAGAGGAAGACAAAGAAAAATGGTGTTTTCAAGCTGCTTGGGTTGGTAGGTCTCAAGGAAACTATAAATGTCATCCTGAATTTTTATATAAAAATTTAGATGAATTAGTAGAAAATAAAAACTTTTTATTAGAAGAACTAAGAAAAGAAGAAAACAAAAAAACTCCATCATCAGGTGTTTAGGGAGAGAGGTTATAGTGATACCAGTATTTCAACCTTCATTAGGAAATGAAGAACTTGAAGCAATAAAAGAGGTTTTTGATTCGAATTGGATTGGTAAAGGTCCAAAAACATCAGAGTTTGAAAATCAATTAGCTAACAAAATAGGATGTAGTATTGAGAATGTTCTTACAACGACTTGTTGTACTGAGGGTGCATTTCAAATTTTAGATTATTTAGGTATTGGTAAGGGTGATGAAGTTATAATCCCATCAATAAGTTTTGTTGGTATAGGTAATGCTATATTAAAATTAGGTGCTACACCTGTATTTTGTGATGTAGAAAAAGACACATTAAATGTTACCTCTTATGATATATATCAAAAAATAACACAGAAAACAAAAGCAGTTATTATTTTACATTATGGTGGATTACCTTGTGAAATGGATTCTTTAGTTAGATTATGTAAACAAAATAATATAAAACTTATTGAAGATAATGCTTGTAGTCCATTTTCAACATATAAAAATAAAAATACAGGAACAATAGGAGATTTTGGTATTTGGTCTTTTGACTCTATGAAAATATTAGTTGCAGGTGACTGTGGTTTAATTCATTGTAAAAATCCAAAAGATAAAATTGAATTAGAAAAAAGATGTTATTTAGGTTTAGAGACACCAAGTGGTATGACGAGTAGTTTAGATAATAAGTGGTGGGAATTTGATATATCATCACCATCAAGAAGAGCAATAGTAAATGACGTAACATCTGCTATTGGTTTAGAACAACTAAAGAAAGTTGATAAATTTATTAAAAAAAGAAAAGAAATTGCTTGTTTTTATGACCAAAACTTTCGTACATTAGAATGGTTAACAATACCACCTAATTTATCAAATGAAGTAGAATCTTCATATTATATGTATTGGATTCAATTAGAGGAACGAGATGAATTGGCTAAGTACTTAAAAGAAAATGGTATTTATACTACTTTTAGATATTATCCATTACATTGGGTTGAGTATTATAAAGATAAATGTAGAGGTTTAGATAATTTACCAAATACCGATTTTGTCGCTAATAAAACATTATGTATACCATTACATCAATCTTTAAAAGACGATGAAATTAAATTAATAGTTAATAAAATAAAAAGTTTTAAATAATGACTTACAAAATAGGAAAAAATAGTAAAATTATAGCAAACAACATTGACATTGATGATTCTGTTGTGATTGGAGACAATGTTCAAATTCATTGTAACTCTATTAAAATAGATAAGTTATCAAAAATTGGTAATGATGTTAAGATTTCGTGTAGAAACTTTGAAGTTGGTGAATTTCTTTATATGGCTGATGGTGTTGAGATAGGTAGGGGTGGTTCTAATGGTACTAATTCAAATGTAAAGATAGGAAAGCATGTTGGTATCTTTGAAAGAACTATTATAAATCCATCAGAATCAGTTGAGATTGGTGATGATGTTGGAATTGGTGCTGAAGTTATGATTTGGACACATGGAGCTTGGTTAGATATTACACAAGGTTTCCCATCAGATTTTGGTCCTGTTAAGATAGGTAACAATGTGTGGTTACCAGCAAGATGTATTGTTTTACCTAATGTTACAATAGGAGATGATTCAGTTATAGGTATTGGTTCTACAATCAATAGGAATATACCAAGTGGTTGTTTAGCAGCTGGTTCACCTTGTAAAGTAATCAAAGAGAATTATTATCCAAAAGAATTAAATGAAAACGAGATGGAAAAATTAATAAATGATATTTTAAAAGATTGGAAAAAACTACTTGATGAAAAAAAAGTTTATTGGTATCATACAACAGAATATAAAAACGGAAAAATACTTTTGACTGAGTTTTCTGAAGGAATGAGTTGTACTACTACCTTTGACCTAAAAAAAAGAAAAATTATAAATGGTAAAGGTAATGATGTTGTTGAGGATTTAAGAGATTATTTAAGGAGAAGAGGAATAAAATTTTACACAAACAAACCATTTAAATCAATAAAGCAGGAGTGGACGAAATGAAATTTTTAAATTTTAAAAGAGTGTTATGTCTATCTCCGCATCCAGATGATGTGGAGTATAGTATGTTAGGAACAATAGCAAAAAAATCAAATACTAAATTTGATATTTTTTGTTTAAGTCGTGGTGGTGCTAAAGGATTTGATGTCACCAACGAACAAGATAGAAGAAAAGAAGTGCATGATGTTTGGAGTAAAGCTCGATGTAAAAATATTAAACTTTTATGGTTTTCTGATAGTGAATACATAGAGGATAAAAGTGAACCTGAGTGGATTAATTATATTGAAAAAACATTTTTAAATGTGCACGAATATGATTGTATTCTTATTCCACCAAGTAAAGATTCAATGTATGAACATCGTTTTGTAAATAAATTTGGTGATGCTCTTGTTAGAAAAAATACCATATCATTGATTGAATATAAAACTGTTAGCACATTAAATACTTGGATTCCAAATATGTTTGTTGATGTTACAAATTTTTATGATAGAAAATTAGAATCTTTGAAAGAGTTTAAATCACAAAATGATAAATTATATTTTCAAAAGCCAACATTAGACTCGTTTCATAGTAATTTTCAATGTAAAAAACGAGGAAAAGAGTTTGTTGAACAATTTAGAATAATAGAAATATTTAGGGGTTAGGGATGAAAAAAATACTAGTAGTGGGTGGTTCAGGCACAATAGGTTCAGCATTTATTGATGAATTTTATAATGATTATAAGTTCAGTTCAATATCAAGAAATGAATTATTGCAGGCTGAGTTAAAAAGAAAATTTCCAAAAGTAAATATATATTTTTCTGATATTGAAAGTCAAGATAATTTAACCACAATATTTTCAAAAGTAAAACCTGATGTTGTGATTCATATGGCTGCGATGAAGCATGTAAATTTAGCTGAAGAAAATCCAATTAACGCATGTAAAGTAAATGTATTGGGTAGTTTAAATGTTATATCTGCTAGTGTTAGAGCAAATGTCCCTATAACAATAGGAATCAGTACAGATAAAGCTTGTTTTCCTGAAAACGTGTATGGTTATAGTAAATCACTTATGGAACATTGTTTTCACGAAGCTAACACATCACGAAACAAATTTGCTGTTTGTAGATTCGCAAATGTAGCTAACACGAATGGTTCTGTAATACCATTTTGGTTAGGTCAAAAAGAAAAAGGTGAATCTTTAAAACTAACAGATAAAAATATGAATAGATTAATGTTCTCAAAAAAATCTGCAGTAAACTTGATACACGATACCATAAATTATTGTGAAAAAAATGGTGGAGGTTTTACAGCTTCTACATTTATGAAGTCTGTGAATATGTATGATTTAGCTAAAACAATATCAAGTGATGTTGAAGTTGTTGGTTTGAGGCCAGGTGAAAGATTAAATGAAAAACTAATGAGTGAAAGAGAATTACCATATACATATATTAAAGATAATTTAATAATATTAAAAAAACAATTAAATGATGGTAAAAATAAATTAAATATTGAATACTCTTCCGAATCTGCAGATAAAATGAGTGATGAAGAAATGTTGGAGTTAATAAACGAATGAACATAGGATTTTTTACAGAGGGTAATTATCAAGGTAAAATACCAAGAAGTAATCCAAATATGAGGAGTGATGTATCTTGGATATGTAGTTTAGATGCTACACATCATCCAATTAATTCTTTACATACCTTATCAGCAGATTCTTATGATGTTGGTGTTGTGATTATACCAAAAACTAAAAACTATTTAATTAATTATCCATTCATAAAGAATTTAAGAAGAGTGTGTAAAAAAATAGCTATAATGCAGGAGAGTACATATTGGTATTGGCAAGATAATGAAATAGAAGAACAGATTTGGTATTTCAACACAATTTTAGAGTTTGATTTAATTTTATGTCACAATGATGTGGACTTAAAGTATTATAGAGGCTTAACTAATAAACCTTGTGAATTACTACCAACAGTTATGATTGGTGACAATGTAAAAACAAGTGATAAAAAAAATGAATCGGTTATGATTGGTGGTAACTTCGTGAGTATTTATAGAGGTATAGATTCTTATATGGTTGCTAGAGAAATATCAGACGATGTTTGGGCACCAACAACAGGAAGAATGAAAGACCAAGAGAGAGAACTTGATATAAAACATTTAGATTGGGTTACTTGGACTGATTTTATGTATGAACTTTCAAAACATAAATACGCTGTTCAATTAGGAACACCATCAGCAGGTTCTTTTAATTTAAATTGTAGTTATCTTGGAATACCTTGTATTGGTTATGATAATGTGAACACTCAAAAGGTTCTACATCCATCTCTGAGTATGGAGGAGGGAGATATTAAAACGGCTAAAGAACTAGCCAATAAATTAAAAGATAAAGATTTTTATAATCATTGTTCAAATGAAACAAAAGATTTATATTCAAAAAACTATTCAGAGGAGAATTTTTTAAAAATATGGAAACAAAAAATACTAACGAAACTGGGTTAGACCCTAAAAAAGACACTAAAAAGTTTGAGAAATTTTTTAAAGGTATTAAAACATCTTTCATAGATGGTCAATTTTATAAATTTAATAGAGACTACAAACCAGATAAAAAAGATTTAAAGTTTTTATCTAAAAAAACAAAAAATATGAAAGAGTCTGTACTCATAGGAAAACTCTTGTCAGTTGCATCCTTAAATGATGAAAACACATTAGGTGCTGATAGTTTGTCAGATAGAAGAATGTCACATTTTTTTGATGTTTATGATGGACTAAATTTAAATAGAGATAAAGAATACTCTTTTTTAGAAATTGGAAACAGATGGGCTGGTGCTTTATGGGGTTGGAGAATATATCTACCAGAATCTAAAATATACGGACTTGATATTGACCCCAAAACTCAACAATTTGCTACAGGTGATGCTAAAAATGGAGTTAAAATATATGAGGGTAGTCAAACTGATGTTGAATTATTAAAAAAAATTCACAAAGATGCTGGTAAATTAGATATAGTGGTTGATGATGGTGGCCACACTATGACACAAATAAAAACTTCATTTATTGAATTAATAAAATCTTTTGTAGATAACATACATTCTTGTTATTACAAAAAAAATGGACAACAATCTAAAAGAGCTGAGTCAGAATTAATAGATGAAAAACCAAGTTATTATGATTTATCAATTCAAAGTGTAGAAATTTATGACTCTGTAGCTGTAATTAGAAAAAAAGTTAAAAGTGAATTAGAACCTATTAGTCCAGAGGCTAATCTTTTACAAGAGGTTAGAAATAATATGATGGGATACGATGTGAAAGAAGTACATCAAAAGTATGGTGTCGGAATAAGTCTTAATGAGGATGAACTTCAAAAATATTCTGATTTTTTGATTAAGGCTGACCAAGATTATGTTAATTTTGTAAATAAGAAAATAGTAACTGTTGAATCTGAGGGATGGTGGAATGAGTGAAATGAAATCAATTAGTTTTGTATCACCGAGTAGAAATAATTTAACATATTTAAAATGGATGTATAATTCTATCAGAAAGAATTTAGGTTATGTTCACGAAATACTTTTGGCTGATGATTTTTCAAGTGATGGTACTTGGGAGTGGTTACAAGAAGTAAAGAAGAAAGATATAAATGTACAGATTTTTAAGAATGAGGGACCAGAAAGAAAAGGTATAGTATACTGGTATGATTTTTTATGTGAAAAATCTACTAATGATATAGTGATGTTCTTTCATGCCGATATGTATGCCTGTCCAAATATGGATAAAGAGGTGGTGAATAAATTGATGAAAGGTTATGTAGTATCAGCTACTCGTATAGAACCACCACTACACCCAGAAGGACCTGAAAAAATAGTAAAGGACTTTGGTATAGAACCTGAATCATTTAATGAACAAGGATTGATAAGTTGGTTGAATAAAGAAAGACCAGAGAAATATACAAGAGGTATTTTTGCACCGTGGGCTATACACAAAGAGGATTATTGGAAAGTGGGTGGCCATGATAAGTTGTTTGCTCCACAATCAAAAGAGGACTCGGATATATTTAATAGATTTCATTTGGTGGGATTAAAATTTACACAAACTTGGCAAGGGTTAGTATATCACATGACCAGTAGGGGTAGTAGATTTAATCCATTATCAGGTGGGGCACCAGGTAAAGATTCACCTGAATGGTTACATACTACAACAAAGAACATGAGAAACTTTATTAGGAAATGGGGAACACCTGTATTACATGATGAGTATATGATGCCAATAGTTAGACCAAAGTATAATGTAGGTTTTGTGGTGGAGAACTGTGGTTATGAAATGATTAAGGCGTTAGAACCGTGGTGTAATGATATCTATGGTGATTGGGTAGGACATAAGGGTTATCATATCAACAAGTACATAGAAGAAGAACAACCTAATACAGACTATAAGTTAAGTAAGAAGATACACACACAACACACCAACCCGACCAATGACATTGTAATTAGATTTGATTGTGAAAAGGCCACCCAAGATAGTTGGAATATACTCCAAAATATCGCCGTGATAGTGGCGGACTCTGGCGAAATTGGTGTTATGAGTTTGGATATTTTTGAATTTGAGATTAGAAATTTAAAAACTTATGAAAAAGATTTGATTTTGACCGAGCGAGATAATACTTATTAATATGATGTACTATGTGTTTTTCAACAATGAGAAACCTGGTGATTTGTGGGATGACAATATGTTAGGTGATGAATCATTTGGTAAGTTTTATACAGGCAATGGTTTTGTTGCACTTAATAACATAATCAATAATGAACCAGAGTTACTTGAGGACATCAAGATAATAGATGAACAAGGTAAGTCTTATTCCATTACAGAATTTTTGGATAAGATCAAAAAGTTAAAAATAGTTCTTGACTAATTGATATTTTAGTTGTAAATTAAAGGGTTAATAAAATGACGAAAATCGCGAATTGGGAAGAGTATGAGGATGAACTCGTAGAAACTCAAATCAAAGAAAAAACTAAAAGAAAAAAGAAAAGGAAAAGTTATCATGAACTTAGTGAAAAGAAATCTCATAAACGAGACAAAAAGAACTCTTGGAGTAATACTAAGCGGACTTAGTTTATTATTAATTGGATGTGAAGATGTTCAAGAATATCATGACATAGATTTTGAATATGTTTTGGCATTAGAACAAGATGTAAATGGTTACTACCGTATGACATTGGGAGATAATTGGCAAACTACTCAAAGGTTAACTGGTAAATTAACATCTAATCATTCAGATACAAGGGAAGATTACCAAAGAGATTTAGTTGAAATAACTATGGTTTATTGGGAATCATCACATTCCTGGTACTTAAATGATACATTAGGGTATGTAGTAAAAAGAGGATTAACAGATGATTTAGAATATGTTAATTATGATACTACTTATATGGTTGGTTGGGATGGACACCAAGTGCCAACAATTAACTTTCAGAGTTATCCAATAAAAACTAATGACTATGAGTATGAAGTAAATCAAATGTTCGGACCAGTACAATCAATGATTGGAGATACCATTACAGTTTGGACTTATTTTTGGGATTTAAATGAAAATTACATGGAGTATAGTGCAGAAATCATAATTGAATAGGAGAGATAAATTGAAATATTTGTTAGTAGATAAATATGATGAAATAGTAACCAAAGTTGATTTGGGAGATGATATAGGAATAAGTGGAGCAAGAACTTATTTTATTGGAACAAAAAGGATTGATGAAAAG
>Ga0181406_1000655_pt1 | contig 13167 bp, 6 predicted proteins | sample 29SPOviralmetaG_FD_130135 | JGI IMG/M metagenome (GOLD analysis project Ga0181406, IMG submission 130135) | Marine viral communities from the oligotrophic San Pedro Time Series (SPOT) site, San Pedro Channel, CA, USA - 29 SPOT_SRF_2011-12-20 | ecosystem: Environmental > Aquatic > Marine > Strait... | reverse complement strand
CACTCTGATCAAGGATTCTAAATTTATCATCACTTCTAAACTGAGCACTCCATTGCTGAGAACTGTCACTATCTGCTCTCTGGTTAAAAAGTTTTTCAGATATACCAGGAGAATTTCGTTTTACCCAAAAAGAAGTGGTAAACGTTCTTCTATTTCCGACAGAACCTGGAGTTCTTATCAAATGATTACTATTATCATCATCAAACTTCAAACTACCATCAATAACCTGAGCACCAGATGCTTTACTCTCTGTAATAACCTGAGGAATTATAGCTCCCATTTATTTAATCTCCTCAACTATAGTTTAAAGATGCGCCGGAAAGCAATTCAGTTGCGATTCCAACGACTCCTACCTTATTTACCGTGAATGAAACAATGCTTATTGATCCATCTCCAGTTGGTAAACTTGGTACAGAACCTGATGGAAACAAGAATTGAGTGCTAAATCCAACAGTTGCAATACCAGAGTTGATGATTCTAATCGTATGTGACTCACCTTCTGTACCACCACCAGGGAATACAGTACATAAACCAGTTGCTGTAATCTTGTGGTCTTGTGCTGCACTTAAAGCAATATGGACTACATCATTTGTTACAAGGTGAGCAGCAGTGGTCATGCCACCACCACCACCACCACCAATCTCTCCCCATTCTGTGGTGTATCCTTCAAAACCTCCAGTTGTGCTGTTGTATCTAAACATACCAGCAGCTGCTGATCCTGTTCTTTGCGCTGTTGTACCAACAGGAATTTTAAGAGAACCAGTGCCACTCATGGTGATGTCACCAGCAGAAGATATACGAAGTCTTTCTCCAGTATTAGTATTAAATGCCATGGCATCATTGGCATGTTCATATTTTATAATGCCTTGATTAGGAGCTCCAGTGCCATCAGCAAAGAAAATATGTCCATTATTACCAGTGCCACTGACAATAGTCATGCCACCATTATTACCCGTATTTCCTAATACAAGTTCATTACCAGCACTATTGTAACTACCAGGATTGTCAATATTAATACCAACTTTACCACTTGAATCAATGCGAAGTCTTTCTGCAGCGGCTGTTCCAAGACGAAGTGACTGAGTATTTTGGTCATATTGCACATATCCGTCATATTCACCTGTCCCTGACGTAGCATCACTGAATGCAAGGGCCCCAAGACTTGTAGATCCTGATCGAATTGTTATACCAGCATTTCCGCTATCAGCGACAGTAAAATTATCAGCATTATTAAAACCTTCAGTCGTGGTGCCCAACAACAACCGACCACTTGAGTCGATGCGAGCTCTTTCTGCATCATTGACACGAAACTGCATAGAGTCACTACTATGCTCATATAACAACATCCCAATGTTTGTATCAGCGGGGTCTGAAAATATAACACTAGATTGCGTATCACTTTTTAAGTTTATGATTGCATTAGTTGAATTATAAACTTCTAATTGTCTTAATGGATCATCAGTACCAATACCAATTCTTTGATCACCCGTAATACGGAATGCTTCACTACCAGCAGTTTCTACAGTGAATGTATCAGCAGCAGGGAATCTAATTGCAGTATTAGTGTCACCAGTGTGGATAATCTTATCAGCAATATCTACATCACCAGTGAATGATCCTGTTCCACAATCAATATTTGGTGTTCCTGTTAATCCACCAGCAGTTCCAGAAGTATTACCAGTTACGTCACCAGTTAGATTACCATCAAACGTTACAGCAGTGATAATACCAGTATGACCTGCGTAGATACCGCTTCCAGCAACAACCACAAGACCTGTTGCTGTGGCAATACCAACAAGACCTACATCACCAGTTGAATCTATACGAAGTCTTTCAACACCAGCAGTCTCTGCGGTGATTGTGTCTCCTGTTGGAAATCTTATAGAAGTATTAGTATCTCCCGTATGAACAAGTTTATCAGCAATTGACAAATCTGCTGCAAATGTACCAACACCAGCATTGACAACTAAACCGTTTGCTGTGACTTCTACACCAGTTCTGGCAGTTACAATACCAATAGAATCAATATTAGTTACATCTTCGTATGTTAAAACTCCACCAATTGTTGCAGCACCACTAACATTAATATCTACAGCAGACAGTAAATCTACACTGATGTTAGGTGTGCCACCAAGATTGAACGCAGTATTAGCAAATCCAACAGTGGTTCCTGTTCCAAGAGTTGAAATTCCAGTAACAACTAAGTTAGTTACTGTCGTGCCACCAGTAACATCAAGGGACCCCCCTAATGTGGTATTACCGGATACGTCAAAATTACCAGTAATATCTCCAGAGACAGCAGCAGCATTAAATGCTTTATATGCAACAGCTTCTACAGTGCTTCCTGCTCCAACGCCACCCTGAAGCACATCAAATGTTGATCCATCAGTTGCTGTAAATTCATCAGCAACTCTTTTCTTTACGCCATCAACATAGACATCAAGATATCCAGTTAGATATCCAGATGCAAAAGTAAATGCTGTTGTTACACCAGATGCAGTAAAAAATTGCCTAGCAACTGTAACTGCAGAATCATTTGGATTTCTGCCGATATATCCTGTCTTATCTGCCATCAGTTAACTCCTGTAAGAAGGCTGAGATTTACGTCGATTGCATTATTTGAATCACAATATACTCTTACCTCATCTGTTCCCTCAAGAAGAGTCTTACCAACATCAGTAATAACAAAAGAACTTCCTGCGGGAACAGGAATCTTACTTGCTATCGCAGCAGATGCACCAGCACTTGAGTCTCTTACCTCAACGGTTAAGTTAACAGAACTATCTGTATTATTTGCAAAAGTTCCGCCAATCAAAATTGTTTTTGTTGCTGCAGCAGATGTAAATGATGTTGTTGGACCAAGGAACTTAACTACTTGATTAGTAGTTGCTGCATTATTAGTTGAGTCTCGATCAACAGTGACAGAACTTACACCAATAATCGTTACTTTGGATCCAGCAATATAATTTGCATTTACAACCAAATCACTGACACCAATACCAGTGGTTGAAATACCAGTTATTAAGTTAGTGGAAATACCGATTAAACCACCAGTGGCTGTAGTAACAATACCCGCCGCTCTTGTTAATGAATTTGAAAAAGCTTCTGCCATTTTTCTTAATGTGTTAAGTGTATTTATTAATTAACCGCCAAGAGCGATTGCGAGTCCAAGAGAAACACCGGTTGTTACGGTGACTGTTGCGATACCTGCAGTGGCATCAAAATCAACAGTATTTGATTCGTTTGATGATTTAAAATCAACCATCGTGACACCAGTGCCAACAAAAGTGCCCTCATTTCTAACACCAATTTGACCACCACCAACGAATGAGGCAGCAGTAACTACACCCACTACATTTACATCAGTGCTATCAAGACGAGTAATCGTGCTGACGCCCGTTGCATTAAGGTTTTTACCTAGAGTAAGGGTAGATCCATCAAATGTGAAATTACTATCATCTTCAAGTTCCCCTGAAGCACCAGCAATAACAACACGATTATCAGTCAGGTCACTCACTGCAGCAGAGTTAGCAACTAACCCGCCAGCAATGTTTGCACCACCATTTGCATCAATGGCACCAGTAATTGTGGTTAAACCAGTTAATGTAGTGTTACCATCAACAACAAAATCAGTGGTAACACCGACTCGATGACTGAAAGTTGTGATACCAGAGAATGTTGATAGACCAGCAACAATTAAGTTACTAGAAAGTGTAGCAGCACCAGTGACACCCAGTGTGGCACCAACTGTGGCACTACTTGATAGTGTTGTTGCTCCTGTGACTGTCGCCAGTCCTGCAACAATCGCATTGCTTGATAATGTTGCTGCTCCTGTAATGGTTGTAAAACCAGTAAGAGTAGTATTACTTGATACTGTAAGATCTTTAGTGACAGTTGCAATACCCGCAACAATCAAGTTATCTTCAATATCAACACTATCATTAAAGTCTACTCTACCACTAAAAGTAGAAAGACCGCTGTTTGAAACATTTAATGCTTCAGTAACAGTTAGATTTTGAATCGTTGCATCATCAAGATTGATATCGTCAAGATCGATATCACCAGTGACACGCATGTCACCATAAACATATAATGCTGTTTGTCCAGTAGAAACTGGAGAACGAACATCTAATCTAAACTGCGGACTTGCGGTATTAATACCAACAAATTGATCACCAGTCCCTAAAACTGTTAATACAGTTCCGCCAAGACCAACATTCAGTTCAGTAAGAATGGTGGTCATGCCTGAGACATGAACATCCGTAGCACCAATTCCTCCATTTACGTGGAGTTCATAGTTAGCGACGGAGGTGCCGATGCCAACCTTATTATTCGTAGCGTCTGCCCGAATAAGACTAGTGTTGACTTCTAAACCATTTTTGACAACAAAATTCTTATTTACTGCCATTCGGGATCACTCTCCCCCGTTAAACTATTTTTATTATTTAGTCAAGTAACAAGTCTAACTATAACTTTCGCAGCATCAGTGCTACCACCCTGTTGAGTTGAGACCACAGTGACTGATCCATCATGATACCCTGATCCTCCACCACCTCCACCAGATCCACCAGCATTTCCTCCAGTAGCACCATTTCCACCATTTCCACCATCACCAGTGGTTTTATCTCCACCAGTTTCCATGATATTATATCCTGCTTTAAATCCTCTTTCAATCTCACCAGTGTTTGTAACTTCAGTGCCATCAGACAATCTAAATTTTACAGTTCCAACATCCTGGCATGATGAAAATCCTTCATCCCTATAATAAATTCCTTTTGAACATTTAATACTTCTACCACCACGAGTATCGCCTTCAGAGTATCTTGAGTCTTCGGCATATAATGGTTGTCCTTCACCAAACTCAAATTGTGTTCCAAATATACCACTATCTGTTAAATTTCCTGGATCTATACCATTACCACCATTACCAGCATCAACTCCAGATCCATTTTCCCCTCTTATATTCACACCACCACCATCTCCACCTTCACCAAGTTGACCACCGTCACCACCCTCACCTACACAGGCAATTAAATTTGATTTTCTATAGAGAAAAGGTGCATTGACTGTATCATATAAACCAGTGATAATATATTCAACATTTTTATCCATCGTAAATTGTATTTTTGAATATCCACCTTCACCTGCACTCGTATCTCCTCCAGGAAACTGACCGTTTTCATTTGTCCCTTCATTAAAGGTAAGTCCACTTCCTCCAAATAAGTCAACCTCAAGAGATAAATTTTGCTCTGGTGAATAAATGCATATTTGATTATAAGGATGTGTTGCGTCAGTAAAAGTTATCTCACCATCCTCATTAGGATCTAAATTATGTTGAGATAAATCTGCGACACTTGAATTGTCTATTTGTTCAATTTTAATTATTGGTCTTGATGGTAAAACTGTTATATCTTTTGTGTTAGATGTAACAGGAGTATTAAATGCATTAGGGTTAGATACAACAACTTTGGTTGTAAGAAAAGTTGTTGCTTCAATTGAATTGGCAGTGAGAGTTACTACGTTATTAGTTGATCCAGATACAGTTAGATTTGCATCTCCATAATCAGCAGTGCCATCAGTTAAATCATTACCATTGATTGACCACTGATAACCAAATCCATCCGTTGCGTTATTACTTAAAGCAGCATTGACACCAATAGTAACTGCTGTTCCTACCGCAAAAATCACATCCTCTGGTTGAGTTACGATTGATAATTCTGGTGTGACTGTTAAAACAGCCGATGCAGATCTTACAGGTTCATTAATTGCATTACCAGTTGATCTAGCACTACCTACAGTTACAGCAACACCAGGAAGACCATATGCACTAGGAATATAATCTGCCTCACAAAAGACAGTTTTACCTACAGTATTACTAGCAATCTGTAAAGTGGTAGTCCCTGTGCCTGTAAAAACACTATTATCAAAAACTTGAGCATCATCAACATACCAGCGAAATGTGACAATTCCAGTATTTGTAGCAAATTGTGCTGGAATGTCTGCTGGAAATGTTGCTGTCCCAATAGCAAAAAAAGTTGCTCCTGTTCCTGTATTTACAGTAAGGTTTTGTGGGTCCGTGGTGAACCCAAGTTTGGGTCCACCTAAATCAAGAGTCGTTTGCTTGTTAAACATTCAACTCACCTCAATTAGAGAAGTTTTGACCGACGACGACTGCATAAAGTCCTGCGGTTGCTATGTTTTCACCATCAAATGTTCGGTATGCGAAGATGTCAGATCTGCTTGCCGTAGTTGTTACACCTGGCAAGACTCCTCCACCTGGCCAGTATACTGGGATTGATGTTCCCGCACCCGTTTGGAAGTGATCAACGACTGCATAGTGATTTCCAGTAGAATCTTGATCGATTCTTAAAGTAAACTCAGATGATCCGGGAGGTGCATTATTCAAGACGAAGTGATTGACATCAGCACTCGCTGTGCAAATAAAGTTTTGCGCGGAGGAAAGATCGACTGTAACAACATTAGAACTTGGAGATACAATATCAACGTTTCGAGAGACCGTTTCAAGTCTAGTGTGTCCTATGACATCCAGATTTGATCTCGCGCTGGTTGTGCCAACACCAACCGAACCGATACCAGATACAGTGAATATTTGACCATCAGCAGATATTCCAAGAGTATTTGAAGAACCAACCTGGAATGATTGTAAGACAAATGTCGAACCGATACCGATAGAAGATGCACGAATAACGCCAGAGGACAAGTTTTGTAGTTGATATTCGCCCATCATGGTGGTTCCACCACTGACAAATACATCTTTAGCAGTAACAAATCCTACAAAACTAGCTTCACCATTGACCAACATACCAGTTGATCCCATACCAACATAACCAACTTCTAGGTAATGTCTTGGAACAGTTGTGCCAAAACCAACATTAACAAGGTCTCTTGGGTAGATACCAGTGCCAATTCCCTGCCCAACCTGAGCAAACACAGTATCATTATCAAGGTTAGTTAATCCACGACCATCTCCAGTAAATGCTGTAGCAACAACTGATCCACTAAATGATGACTCACCAATAACACGAAGGGCAAATTCATTTGCCGTAGAACCAATACCAACTCCACCAGTGCCATCAACAGAGAATTGTGTACTACCAGATCCAACAAGAAGTGTGCTATTACCATTTGTTGTAGTTCCAATTCCAACACCATCAAAAATCATGGTGTTAGAGTTTTTATTAAGACTTACTGCACCAAATCTCTTCCAGTCATTTTGAACAGAGTAGACCCAACCAACATAAGAACCTTCATCTGGGTTAGCATCAAAGATTACATCACCAGGGTTTCCTGCTTGTGCGGGAGTAGCAATTCCAACACTATACTTTCTAGAAACAGTAGCATCACCCTGAATAAAGAGATTGTTAGTTTCAGAGTCTGCATTAACTGTAAGTTTATTGTTAACAATCAGTGGTCCGTTGAACTCTGATGCTGACTTACTATCATCACCACCTTCAACGCGAATAGAGCGTCTAAACAGTCCCTCCGTAGCAGCAGTAATATTAAGTGACGGTGCTTTACTAATGTCCTCACCAGTAACAGTTTGGACAGGAGTATCAAAGATTTCTTCTTTACCCGTGATCGTGCTTAACTTTTTATTACCAGCAAAAGAGATACCTCTATCATTCATTCCAGTGTAGAAGTTAATACCACCATCTCTCTTCGTAGATTGTGATAATAATTCTTCAGCAGCACTAATTGCTCTATCTTGCTTATCAGGGAATGCAGTAGAGTAGTTACCAGGACCAAAACCAACGTATTCAAAAGTATGTCCAGATGCTCTAATGATAGAGTGTCTACGAAGTTCTGTGGGAGATACTTCGACTTTTCTAACGATTGTATCGTCTATATGAGTCTTCCTATTGGTTCCAAGAGCACCTCTAAAGACAGTAAGTGAATTGTCAGAAGGAGCGACAGTTGTCTTAACTCTGACTAATTCATCATCAATTTCAAGGTAATCACCAATGTTGATATCAAGATTGCCAAGATTAGTGATTGAAACAGTCTCAGATGTTGCGTCATTAATTGCAGCACTTAACGTGGTAGTAATACCTGCATATGGAGCAATCATTCTACCAGAAAGGTTTTCATTATCAACAGTAACATTACCATCGTTAGATGTAACACCCTCATTGAAAGCAAATAACGTTCCATTCACACCAGGTGCTACAGTTCCAACACCAAGTCTTACAGAGAAAGTTGTTAGACCAACATTTTCAGTAACAACAAAATCACCAACATAAGTGCTATTTGTGGCACCAGAAAGTCTTACTTTTTGATCAACACTAAATCCGTGATTGACTTCAGTTTTAACAGTAGCAATTCCACTAATATTATCATAGTTAATTGTGGAAACACCAACTGCCTCGCCCGTAAGGTAGAAATACGCTTTACCTGCGTTAGCACCACCAATACCTGTGGTTGTGAATCCAGATATTGCGGATGGAGACTCAAACGTAAACGAACTTGCTGCTCCTACTTCAACATCAGTAATTCTAAAGACATCGTTATAAGCAGCATAAGATGCAGACGCAACACCGCTCATTCTAATTGTGTCGCCAACATTATTGTAGATGTTTGTTACATTAACAACTGCTTGAACAAATCCAGAGGTTGTTGCGACACCAACAACTGCAAGAGTATTGCCAATACCATATGCACTACCACCGTTCATAATCTTAAAGGCAGTTATCTCACCGTTAGCATTGAAAGTGATTTTACCTGTAGCGTGATTACCCGTTACAGATGCGCCAATAGAAACTAATCTGGCATTATAAAGACTTCCAGCAGCACCTGAACCATATCCAAAACCACCACTTGAAATACCAACCGTAGTAACTCTATTGAGTCCGTGATCAATATTAGTGGTAACAGTATGAGAAGTTCCAACAATAGTCGATACAATATTTGTTACTCCAATACCAATACCAACATCACGCACATACTTAGTGATGTTTTCTTTAGTTGCACTATGTTGTGGTTCATCAATTACAACTTCACCGATTAAACTTGGGATAGCAAATGAAGTAGATTCTGGAGGATCAGAGATGGGTGTATCTCTATTAGTTTGTGGGAAGAGAGCAGTAACTGGTTGAGAGAAATTATCGTTTGTGAAGGGAGAAACTGATGGAGTGTTTGTCGAATTCAGCAGAGTGATGTAATAGACACCATCTTGCTCACCTGCTTTATACTGCTGCTGCTCAAAGTTTCTATAAACATACATCGTGTCTTTGAGTCTCTTTCTTTTAAAGAAAGGAAGAGATGTGTTTCTAGTCGATGTATCATTTGTAAATGTGCCAGGATTTGTGGTAAGACCAACTCTAAATGTGGTTGAACTGGTGATACCCGTAATTCTATAATCGCGGTTAAATGATGTTCCTGCTGTGCCTGCTGTATTCAATGAACCAGTGATATTTACAAGTTCAACTTGATCGTCTTGTTGTAACTTGTGAGGTAGTTCAGTGGTAACATGAACCTCACTACCATCCCACCTAACATCTCTTATAAATCTAAAGTTCCTTTGTTGGTTTATATTACTGATTGAACCACTTCCAAAGTAAGTTTGAATTTCAGTAGTGTTAATACCAATGGAAGAATTAGATTCTTGAATAATAAATCCTTCTGTTGGTGGTCTTGCGACGGTTCCACCAGCAGAGGCAGGAATTACATATCTTGCTCTGTAAAGAGTGTCATCTGCGTTTCTATTATCACTTTTCCTACTAATAAACGTTCTTGCAGATGCAGACCCAAGACCAGTTATTCCTAGTCCAACAATCGTGGGGAAGATACTATTTTCTGTAGCAGCTGTTGCAACATTTACATACCACTGCTCGTTGTTAATATCATATTGAACTGGGTGTCCAATATCTCCAGAATTTTTATCAGATGCTCTACTAATTACATTTAACACACCACCTTTTTCATTAATAGCAATTGCGTTACCATTAATTGCATCATTTAGTGTTTTTGCTAGTTTAATATTAACATTAGTTGTGATACCACCAGATGTATTAGAATCGGTGATCGCAAAATATACGGTATTTGGATCAAGTCCATCAGGGAGATGAGCGTTTTCGCTTATAACTCTTACTGACTCACCATTAATTAGTTCGTGAGTGGATCTTAAAGTAATTTGACGGTCAGATCCACCCTGACTATAAGATCCAATACTATTAATTCCAGTTGGACCTTGTTTAATGGAGTATTTCTTTTGGGATGATAACTGTGATCCATCCATCACAATTTTTGCTGAATACTCTGTAACAGAACCAGCAGATGATACGAGAACTTTTAAAGTATCATTTTCTCTTGCACCAAATCTGAAACCGTCGATGACATTTTCAGGTGGTGTGTCTTGATTTTTTTGATTAAAGAGATAAAGATTACCAGTTGAACCAACACCAGCAACTCTATCTGTTTTTGCAATGTCAATTGCTCCAAATTCAATTGATGTTTCTGTTAAAGGTATTTCTTTGGGTGGAATGATATGAGTAATATACCCAACATCATCTTGCGAGAAAGCATCATTTCTAAATCCTTCTGATGCAAGTGATACTGCACCAAAGTTAGAGTTAGAGTTGGTAAGTGAAATATCACCACCATTGTCAGTCACAAAATGTTCAGCATATCCAATCGCAAAGATTGAAACTGCCTGAATAAATGAATTATTTGTTACCTTAATATGAAAGTTTTTATATTCTGGTTTATATCTTGCTCTTGAATTACTTGGAAGATTATCTACAGCAGTATAGTCGTCATATGCACCAGTTGGAATCGTATCTGTGTTATATCTAACAAATGCCTTTTCATCTTTTTGCAAACCAATTCCAGTGAATTGTGCAACAACCATTGATTTAAATCCGGTTGCTGTTGCACCATCCGCAAGCATTCCAGACATTCCATAAACAGAACGAAGTGAAATATTAAAGATATATGGCGATGCAGACGTTACGGTATCTGATACGAGTGCAAGAGATGAACCAGACACTGATGGGAGTGCATCAGTTGGTGCATTTTGAACTGTATATTTAATTTGAGTCGAATTTACCTTTTCAGTAACAACAAAATCACCATTATAATCAGAGTTTACGTCCTCAATCCTAAATGGCGTATCAACATCAAGTCCAGTGACTGCTGAACTTGTAGTAACAGTAACAGTTGTGGTTGAAGTTGTGCCATCACCTGCTCTAATGCTACTGATACCAACAGAATCTCCAGTTGAACCAACGATACGATATTCATCAATCTTAGGTTGGATATCAAGACTTGTAGATGGATAGTCTGGTTCAATTGCACGACCAGAAGATTGTCCATATGCGATACCTACTTTTTCATAATACATTTGAAGGTCTGATCGACCTCCATCAAAATTAGTGATGAACTCATCATTGATTTTTACATTGTTGAGTCCGTCAGCATATTCAAAACATCTCAGTTTGTGGTGAGAAAAATTAGGAACGAATAAGTTTGAGTTGTAGTCCTTATAAACCTGACCATTAGGGTCTCCATCAAAAAATGAAAACTGCCAGAAATAACAAGCACCAGTTACTCTAAAAACGGCAGATGATTCGATATTTGCGTTCTCAGGGTCTGGAATATACTTTGGTCTAATTTTTGTTTTTCTAAGATCAAGACCTACAAGTGATGTTCCTCTTGGAACAATTACTCCACCATGAATACTATTGAGTTTGTGAAGTTGATTATCTGATGATGCTAAATCAAAGTTTGAAGACAGGTCAAATTGAGAAAGATTATCTGTAGTCGATCCGTTCCTTAATCTGTAGTTATTTGCGCCATCTGGTATGTATCCTGGTCTATTATCAACAAGGTGGTCACCAGGATATATCAAGACTGTAGTCTTACCAAACCTATCATTATCAAGACCTCTTTGATATGAAAATCTAGATGATTCAATCAATGCACGCTGAATCGTTTTAAAGGGACGAGTCAGTGAATTGCCCTTATTTTCTATGCTGTCTGTGGCGTCTAAACTATTCGGGTCAACGTAAAGAATAGTACCACGAGTAGATTTCAGAAAATTATCTAATCTGGAAAGACCCATCTTATTACACTATAGTTCTGTTATGGATTATTTATCATAAGAAAAAAGGGCAACCCAAAACGGGTTACCCTTTTCGCACTTCCTTCACACCTTTATATATTAATCTTCTTTTAATTCGTTGTCAAGTATATATTCTACTGTATTAGCAACATCATTCATGGCGTCACGCAATTCTTTTTGAGTTCCAGTATGTTGGGACATAAGTCCAGTTTCAGTTAAAGACCATCGCCATTGATTCATTTTTTCATTATGCCACAAATTGATAATCATTTTTTAATCTACAGGTAAAAGTTCTGGATTTTCCAATTCTAACTCAAAACACATGGGATGACATTCTTCTGCCATCAAATACATTGAAGATCGATACATCTTCTCAGCATTCCATCGTGGACCTGAATTAGCTAATTGTATGACACTTGGATTTGCTCTAGCAAGTTCTGGGAGTTCGTCAAAGGTAAATGGCATATTTTGAATACAATACAACATTACCAAGTGATCTCCCTCATGATCATACCAAGCATATTTCGTGTCTATGCGGTATTTCATGGGTTTAAATTTACCCTCAAAATATTTAGGGGAATGCGAGTAGGGAGACTTGAACTCCCACGAGCATAATGCCCAACAGATTTTAAGTCTGGTGCGTCTACCGATTCCGCCATACTCGCAATAAATCAGGTAATTAACTCTCCAAACTTATCATGAGTTACTGGGTGAAGACTACAATATTCGTTAAAAGTGATTTTCATCTCTTTATCAGTCAATCCCGCGTTTCGTGCTGCTTTTGGGATATTCCACTTTGCCACGAATAACATTTCCATAGACTGTCGGGTTTCTGGTCTCATAATTGTTGCAAATTAAAATTTCTTCGTAAAACCCCTCAGGGTAAATTTTTGCAGGAATTTTTTTCCCGCTTTTATTGGAATCAAAGGTCATTTTTCCTCACAGAGGACTAGCATACGCAAGTGTGTCTTCATCAAGCACTGCACGGCACAATTCCAACACACTCATGAACTGGTCCACGGTTTCACAATCAAGAACCTTCTCATCACCTTGCTCAGAGTACAGATAGAACTTACGTTTTACGGGGT
>Ga0181406_1000650_pt1 | contig 13252 bp, 16 predicted proteins | sample 29SPOviralmetaG_FD_130135 | JGI IMG/M metagenome (GOLD analysis project Ga0181406, IMG submission 130135) | Marine viral communities from the oligotrophic San Pedro Time Series (SPOT) site, San Pedro Channel, CA, USA - 29 SPOT_SRF_2011-12-20 | ecosystem: Environmental > Aquatic > Marine > Strait... | reverse complement strand
GCTGTAATTTTAGTGCAAATGGCTAGAAAAGTACGACCCATAACCGATTTACCTGGCGATTTACTTGTAAAAGTCGAAAAGGCTGTAGCTGAATCTGCATCACACATGATATTTGGTTTACAAAGTGCTGGTCCGTGGTGGACAGGACATTTTGCTCAAAGTTGGGTTGTATCATCAAGTCCAGTTCAGCCTACGGACTCTTCAAGGTTTAAAGAAGATAGAGATAAACAGTTGCCTAGTCAATTTAATGACAGACCAAATAACAATGCTGTGGATTGTAACCCTCCAGGTGGTAGAGCTAGAATATATGGAGGAGGAGGAGAACAGCCTATGTCATGGTTAATGGATCAAACTTTTTATCCTACCCAGACAAATAAAGTTCCAGGTAGACCAGAAGTACTAACGAGATCTTTAAGTAATCCCATTTATATAGGAAACAAAGCGTCATACGCTGGATTTGTAATAAATAGACCAGGTGCAACTATGCCTGATACAGCAGGAAATCCAGTAACTTATGAGCAGCATAAAAAGGGTACTAAAGGAAGAAAAGGTCATACATTAACTTCAAGAGATCAAAACCCTAACTGGATAAAAGTGTATTTAGCACATGATGGATTTGTAAATAATGACATAAATATGGGTTTCCAATCAGTTGGATTTAGGACAAAATAATAATTTTAAGTTATATTATAGTAGTACATTTAATTTATTCATGTCTGATAAAAGAGCTATTGACAAGCTAAAAGAAGCATTTTGTGTAGATAATGTAAGCCGTTACATTATTAAAAAAGAAGGAGTAGTAATTTTAGAAATATATTGGAAACCATTAACTATTGCAGATAGAGACACCATTTACAAAACTCTTCATGCAATGAACAAAGCAGAGGAAACTGACAATTTAGAATATGCTTTACAAGTTTTAATAAACAAAGCTGAAGATAAAGAAGGTCGTAAACTATTTAGTGAAGCTGATCGTCCAAGTCTTAGACGAGAAATACCCTTAACAGTTTTGACAGATATTATGTTTAAAATTCAAGGTGCTGCGGAGGAGGTAGATACCGTAAACTCCAAAAGCACATCTGAATGAAGACCACTATTTATATTTACAGTTTTTCTTGTGTGAAAAGTTAGGTTATACGATTCAAGAGTTTAGAGAAAAGGTAACTCAAGAAGAATTAATTTATTGGAGTTCATATTTAGAAATAAAAAGTGAGCGAGAAAAGGCAGAGTATGACAAAATAAGAAAAGAAGCACAAACAAAACGAGCACGTTAAATGGCCGAGGCAATTTACGAAGTAAATATAAAGCTAAATGCTCAGAATTTTGAGCAAGAACTTAACACGTTAAAGAAAAAATTAGAAAGGTTTACGAAAGAGGCTAAGAGAAAAAACGAAAAAGATCCAATATTTAAAAAAGGTAGAGAATTAACAGTACTAAAATCTATTGAAAGTACTAGAAACAAACTAAATGAACTGGATAGGTTTGGTTTAAATACAGACAAAAGACGAGCTAAGTTAAGGGAAGCGGAAAATTTAGTATCAAAAGGAAAGTTTAGAACTGCTAAAAACTTAGTAAACGAAGCACAGTTATTAAATTTAAAAGATGTTGAAAATTTACGTTTAGCAAAAGAAAGGGTAGCAGAAGAAAAACGTCTTAGTAAAGAAAGAGAACGACAAAAGTTACTAGCCAGTAAACGTGTGGGTAGCGTTATAAAAAGTGCTGCTATTGGTGGTGGTTTTCCTTTGCTTTTTGGTGGAGGCATAACACAAGCTATACCTGGTTTACTTGGTGGTGCGTTAGGGGAAGCAGCAAGTCCTGGAGGTGGATTTGCAGGATCTATCGCTGCTACAGCTTTAGCATCTTCGGCAACACAATTTGCCAATAGTGCAAGAGAAGTGGGAAATGCGTTAAAAAATCCGACAGAAGGGTTACAAAAATTAAAAGATGCAGGATTTAAGGTAAGTGAATCTACAGAAAAACAGATAGAGGCATTAATTAAAGCAGGAAAGAAAACAAAAGCATTAGAGCTTGTTCAAAGGGAATTTGCAAAAACCATAGGAACATTAGGTGTTGATAATCTTAAAAAATTAGATGATTCCTTTGATGAATTAGACAATGCAACTGCACAACTAATTCTTAAAATACAAGCTGATTTAGCTCCTGCATTTTTAACTATTATTGATTTAGCAACTAAATTTGTAGATTCTATAGGTGCAGTAAGAATAAGGGTGAAAGCAAAAGAATTAGATATGCCAGCTTTTCAAGAAGCTGAAAGAAAAGCATCAAAAGCAGGAAGAGCAGCAAATCCTAATCAGTTATTTGGTGGTAGACTTTTTGACCCTACAAAACCAGGACCAGCTTCGGATGCTTATTTCAAAGTTTTAAATGAAGAGTCTAAAAAGATAATACAAAAAAACTTACCAGGATTTTTAGGTATGGATTCTGGAATAAATGGACCAACTTCATCTGATACGTTAAAAGTAGAAGAAAGCAAGTTAGACGCTTTAGTAGCACAAACTATGCAATATGATGCAATTTTGATGTTTGGGAAAGAGGAAGCTGAAATAAGAAAACAGATCAAAGAATTTGAGGAAGAGGCAACTGAACAGGAAAAAATGCAGATAGCTACAGGTGAGATAAACGTAAGACAACTTATCCAACAAAATCAAGAGGCAGAGCAACTTGTTAAGAATGCAGAATTAGTAAGAGATGCATTTAAAGACTTAACCGTAAATATAGCTACAGATTTAGCTGATGGAATACAAGGATTAATTCGTGGAACATCTACTTTAAATGACGTAATGAGCAGTGTACTTAATAAAATGATAGACGCTGCATTTAACATGGCTTTCTTTGGTAATGCAGGAGGAACTTTAACTAAAGGACTAGGTTTATTTGGATCTATATTTGGTGGATTATTAGCTACAGGTGGTCCAGCAAAAGCAGGAAAATCTTATATTGTGGGGGAAAAAGGACCAGAACTATTTACTCCAGGTGTAAGTGGAATGGTATCTCCTAATAATGCACTTGGAGGATCTACAAACGTAGTAGTAAACGTAGATGCTTCTGGTTCTTCTGTTGAAGGAGATGAACAAAATGCTAATGAATTTGGTGAACAGATTGCAGCAGCAGTTCAAGCTGTAATAATTAATGAAAAACGAGTTGGAGGTTTATTAAACTAATGGCAGATCCTTTTCCTATTACTAATCCTAAATATAATTACACTGTTTCAAGACAGCCGAATGTCAAGGTTGTAAGTTTTGGAGATGGTTTTGAGCAGAGGTTAACAGAAGGTTTAAATCAAAATCCTATAACTTTAAATCTAAAATTTGATTTATCTCAGACAGACTCTACAACTGCAATAACATTTCTTAATGCAAGAATTACAGATGGTGCGTCATTTACTTTTCTCGTTCCAAATGAAAACGTAACAAAAAACTTTGTCTGTCAAAGTTATCCTACATCTGTTCCTTTTCTTAATAGAGTTACATTAACTTGTTCATTTAGAGAAGTATTTGAACCTTAATGGCAATACCTTTTGTTGAATTAAATAAGATCAATCCAAGTTCTGTTATTGAGCTATATGAACTTGAACTTACTGTTGGTTTACATATACCAACTGGTAATCCTAATAGTTTAGATACTGTATTTAGATTTCATGCTGGTGCAAACTTAAATAATTTTGGACAGATTATTTTTAATAGCAACAGTTATCAGAGAGTAGCAGTCAAAGTAGAAGGTTTTGAAGATACGAGCACAGGTACAATTCCAAGACCTACTCTTACTTTTAGTAATTTAGGCGGTATAGATAAAGATTCCACTGTAATGACAATGACTGATTTTTTAAATGTTGTTAATACTGTTACCCCTGGAAACGACTTATTAAATGCAAAAGTGACAAGACTTTTACCGTTAGCTTCAGCTTTAGATAATGCTAATTTTGTTGGTGATAATCCTTTTGGTACTCCCAGTACAGATAGATTACAGGATAAAGTTTATTATATTGATAGAAAAGCTGTTGAAAATAGACAGATAGTTCAGTTTGAGTTAGTTAATGTATTAGATATGCAGAATAAAAAGATACCTGCCAGAATAGTTACAAGAGACTTATTTCCTGCCGCTGGTACGTTCTTCTAATGACTTGTAATACATGGGCTACAGAGGCATATAAACACGCTACAGAGTGTCATCCAGAAGAATGTTGTGGTCTTGTTTTAGATATAGAAGGTAAACAGACATACTGGAAATGTAAGAACATATCAAAAGCTTATAAAGAGGATTCTTTTGTAATAGATCCTATAGATTGGGCAGATGGTGAAGATCAGGGAGAGGTTTTAGGTATTGTTCATAGTCATCCCAATGGATTGTTTGAATTTAGTCATACTGATAAAATTAGTTGTAAGTATAATGATTTGCCTTTTTATCTTGTAGATCCAAAGACAGAATCTATTATTAAATTAGATCCATTAGAAGTAGATGATTAAATTAACTATTTATGGTCGATTAAGAAAATTTATAGGACAGTCTACATTTGAAATAGATGTGGCAACTCCTAGACAAGCTTTTAGTTTTTTAATACATAATTTTCAAGGAGTGGCAGATCATATTAAGGAACAGGAGTATTGTGTAATGGCAGGTAAAGTTAGAATTTCAGAAGATTTATTAGATTTACAAACAGAAAGCGACATAAAGATAATACCTGTAGTTCATGGAGAAATACTACCTTTCATTTTTGCTGGAGCGGCCTTTGCAGGAGCAGCAGCAGCAACCGCAGCAGGTGTAGGAGCTACTTTTTTAGGAATAGCAGCAGCAAAATGGGCGACTTCATTAACTTATTTAGGAGTATCTTTTTTACTTCAAGGAGTTCAAGATTTATTATTTCCACCTCCTACACCACCTAGAGTTGACGAGCAAGATCCTAGTTTTATATTTGATGGAACGACCAATATTTCAAAACAAGGTGTTCCAATAAATATTGTTTATGGAGAAACTTTAATTGGATCTAATACAATTAGTGCAAATGTAGATACTTTGCAAGTGAGGAATAGTTAGTAATGAAAAATAGTATTATTGGTATTCAGGCTGCACAAACTCGCTACATACAAAACGCAAAGTTACCTAAAGGTGCTCTTAAATCCGTTGATTTTATTACTCTTGTAGATATTTTAAGTGAAGGAGAAATTGAACTTAGTGCTACTGCACACAAAAATAGTATTACAGATAAAACATCAACTGCGTATAAAAATGCTTTTTTAAAAGATTTATTTTTAAATGACCAGCCAGTTTTAGTTAGTGATGCAAATGTAAATAGTCCAGCAACGTCAGATTTTAACTACGACAGTGTAGATTTTGAGTTTCAACAAGGCACTGCCAATAATGCAATTTTACCAGCAGCAGAAATACAAACTACAGAAAAAACTGGAGGTGACATTGGACAGCTTGTAAGTTTTCCTGAAGGTGGTTCTGTAACAACAAGATCGGTACAGATTAATAACGTTAATGTAGATGTAATAAGAGTTAGGGTTAAATTTGACCAATTTTTTAGAATTAGCACTAATTCTGGAAACAGAAAATCCACAAGCGTAAAAGTACAAATAAAAGTAAACCCCAATAATGGGTCTGAAATTACTGTCATTGGTGCAAATGATACTGAAATCGTTCAAGGTAAAAGTAGTTCTTCTTATAGTCGTGATTATGGAATTAGGCTTGCAGAGGTTACTGGTTATAACACAACAGCAGTAGGGCAATCTGGTGCGTTTTTTCCTATAACGGTAACTTTGACCAGAACAAATGATGAAGGAGATAGCAATACTTTTAATGCTATGCGTTTAAGTGGTGTAACTGAAATAATTGAAGAATCTCATAACTACCCACACGTTGCATATAGTTCTTTGCGTTTTAGTGCAGAGGAGTTCCCATCACTACCTTCAAGGGTATTTAGAGTAAGAGGAAAAAAAGTTAAAATACCTCATAATGCAACAGTTGAACTAGCTACAGGTAGAATCACTTACAGTGGTACTTTTGATGGGTCATTTAAACCAGATAAAGAATGGACAAGTGATCCAGCTTGGATTTTATATGATCTTTTAATAACTAATGCTGAAAGGACATCAGAACAACAATATGGATGTAATTTGCCAGAAGCTTCAATAGATAAATTTGTTTTTCAAAAGGCAAGTGAATATTGCGGTGGATTGGTAAGCAATGGAGAAGGTGGTACAGAACCCAGATTCTCACTGAATGTCAATATAAGAACGCAACAGGAAGCACTAAAACTTATAAACGATATATGTTCTGTTATGAGAGCAATGCCTTTTTATTCAGAAGGTACTATAAAAATATCTCATGACGCACCAAAAGACTTTGCTAATCCGAGTACAGTTTCTTTCGACTATGTATTTAACAATGCAAATGTTGTAGACGGCAATTTTGTTTATAGTGGTAGCTCTTTAAAAACTAGATTTACGATAATTAATATTAGTTATTTTGATTTAGAGACCCAAGAATTAGATTATGTAACTGTAAAAGATACAGCAGCAATAGCAAAATATGGAGAACAAATAAACACTATTAGAACATTTGGAACGACATCAAGAGGTCAAGCACAAAGAGTTGGTAAATGGTTTTTAAATACACAGCAAACAGCTACAGAAACTTGTGTTTTTGAAACTAATATTGCTGCTGGTTCTGTTATTCAGATAGGTAGCATTATTGGTATTGCAGATAGGGTTAAGGGAGCAACAAGAAGAGGTGGTGTTGTAAAAGCTGCAACTACTTCTGCTATTACTATTGATAATGTAGATGGTACAAATCAACCTGATATTAGTGACACACCAACTATTAGCTGTTTGCTTAGTGATGGAAAAGTAGAAACTAGAACAATATCTAGCTATTCAAATAGTCAAACTGTTGTTAATGTTTCCAGTGCTTTTTCATCTGCACCTGTTGTTAATAGTCCATATATTTTTGAATCAGCTAGTTTGTCTGTCACAAACTGGAGAGTAGTAAATATAAAAGAAACTGCCAAAAAAACTTATTCTATTAGTGCTTTAAGCCATAACCAAGGTAAATATGCAGCGGTAGAAGATGGTGAAGCTTTACCTCAAAGAACAGTTAACTTATTAGTTTCTAGATTAGCACCGCCAGCAGGACTTACTCTTGAAGAAAAAATAGTTGTTATTAATAATAGGGCAGTTCCAAAAGTATTTATTGATTGGCAAGCTGTAGACGGTGCTTCTGGTTATACATTGCAATATCGAAGGGATGGAGATAATTTTAATCTTGTTAATACACAAGAAACATCTTTTGAAATCATACAGACAGAATTTGAAGCTGGCTCGTATGATATTAGACTTTATACAGTCAATTCTTTAGGTGAAAAATCAAACGTACCAACGGTTGCAAATATTACAGTAAACGCATTATCTGATTTACCAGAACAACCTACAGGACTCGAATTAGAACCTATAAATAATTACCAGGTTAGATTAAGTTGGGATAAAGCATTAGCTAAAGATGTAATTTTTGGAGGCAGATGTTTAATAAGACACACTTCGACATCCTTTGCTAATTCTGAATTTAGTGATTCTACAGAAATTGATTCACAGAATGGTAATACAACAGAAGTTGTTGTACCTGCTTTAGCTGGTACTTATACAATGAAATTTGAGGATTTAGCTGGTAATTTATCAGCAGCAGCAGCAAAGATTGAATTTGCATTGCCAGAAACAGAAGATGAGTTATTAGTTAAGCAACAAAGAGAGCAAACTTCATTTAGTGGAACAAAAACTAATTTAGATGTTTCAGGTGGGGCATTAAAACTTGCAAATCCAGCAACCCAACTATCGGGTACTTATGATTTTGCTGGTGTTTTAGATTTAGGTGCTGTTTACCAAAATTTAAGATTAAAAAGACACATAAGAAGTGAAGGTTTTTTAATATCAAATAATTTTGATAGTATTCCTGATCTTGATGCAAGAACTGATTTTGATGGTGCTGGTAGTGACAGACTTCAAGGTAGTTTAAAAGTACAGGTTACAAATGACGATCCAACAAGTAGTCCAACTTATACAAGTTTGCTTAATTTAAGAAACGGTTCTTTTGTAGGTAGAGGATTTAAATTTCAAACAACATTAACGTCAGTCGATGTAAACGAAAACATAAGATTTACTGAATTAGGATTTGATGCTTCTTTGCCTTCTAGAGTAGAGAATAAATATATATCGTCTGGTAATACAATTAGCACACCAATTCAATCTGGTACGTCAGCTAGTGGTGTTGATATTGTTTTTGCTAAAAGATTTTTTACAGGTACAAGTGCAATTGGTGGATCGACTACAACATTTTTGCCGTCTATTTCTATTGCCCCTGAAGATATGCCCTCTGGTGCATTTTTTGTTCTTAGTAATATTAGTGGTACAGGATTCACTGTTGTATTTAAAAATTCATCAAACGCAGTAATAGATGTGAAATTTACGTTTCAAGCGTTAGGATATGGGAAAGGAGGTTAATTAAATGGCAAGAGTTAATAATACAGGTGGTAATGATTTTACTGTTGATAATGGCACTGGTCAGCAGGTAAGAACAAAACTAAATCAAATTATTTCTGCTTTAAAAAGTTTGCAATCTGGTAGTGGCGATCCAACAATAGGTCTTGGCTCTTATCAGTTGCACGTTAACGAAGTTAGTAATACATCACAGATATTAAAAATAAGAAACAAAGATAATGATGGTTTTGTAGAAATAGGTGACGTTGCACAGACAAACTTAGGGATGCTATTAAAAGCAGGTGGAACAATGACAGGTGTTTTAGGAACATCTACTGGTTCTGAATCTGCCCCATCTTTTCACTTTGGCGATACTGGTACAGGATTTTATAAAAAAGGAACAAATCAAATAGGTTTAGTTGCAAACCAAGCTGAAGTATCTTTTCTAGATCAAAACGGTTTGACAGTCAATAATCAAAAAGAAATTAGATTTAGTGAACAGACAGGTAATGGAACAAATTATGTTGCTGTTAGATCTCCCAGTGCATTAGCTGGTAATTTAACTCTTACTTTACCAACAGCTAACCCTTCCGTTGCTGGTTATGCCTTAATTTCTACAGACACTTCTGGAACGTTAAGTTGGGGTGTAGCTGGTGGGGCAGTTGGCGGTGGGACAGACCAAGTTTTTTGGGAAAATGGACAGGCGGTGACAACAAGCTATGCGATAACAAATGGTAAAAATGCTGGTAGTTTTGGTCCAATTACGATAAACTCTGGAGTAACTGTTACTGTTGGATCTGGTGAAACTTGGAGTGTTGTTTAAATGAGTACACTTAATGTTGCCAATATACAGAGCTTGACTACAAGCACCTTACCTGTTGTAAAGAATAGTGCTGGAACAGAAGTTGGTCAATTTGCAAGAGCTTGGGCTTTATTAGATGGAACGGGAACGCCTAGTAGAACAGGTAATTTTAATGTTAGTGGTATTACAGATAACGGAACAGGACATTATACTTTGACATTTGCAAATGCACTACCAAACGCTAATTATTGTGCAGTGGCTAGTGGAATTTTAGATCCCTCTGGTGATACGTCAATATCAAGTGTTTTTGCGTTTGACTTTACTACAACAACAATAAAACTTAAGACGTTTAGACTACAAAGTAGTGCTGCGGTACCAAGAGATTTTGAACAAATTTCAGTTGCTATTTTTGGAGATTAATTATGCCAGTAACAATCAACGGTGACGGAACAATTACAGGAGCAAGCATAATCCAACCTTTATTTTTTGGGATACAGGACACGGATCAGTCAATACCTTTAAACAGTACAGCTTTTACAAAACTTACAAATTTTTCTACAAGTGCAGTTACTTTAAATACAGGAAGTTCTTGGAACGCAACCACTGGAAGGTTTACTGTAGCGTCAGGTCAGGCTGGCACATATAAAATTATTGGTGCAGGTAGGCTCACAGGACAAAGAAGACAAAGGATTATGAGGATTGGAATAAGTAAAAATGGATCAAATCCTACTTTTTATATGGAAGAACTTACAAAACATAGTAATAGTGAAACTGCTAGATTTGAGGTTCAAACTACTGTGATACAGATTATGACTTTAGCTGTAGGAGATTATGTAGAATTAATGATGTACAACGGTGAATCATCCGCACAGAATACAGGAAAAGAAGGCACTTACTTTTCTGGGTATAGGCTTTCCGAATAACACAATGTTGCTTTTTTTTACAAATTTAAACTTTAATTAAATTATGTCAACACTTAAAGTAAACAATTTACAAGATATAAATGGTGCTAACAACTCAACACCAGAACAGGTGGCACAGGGAAGAGCAAAAGCTTGGGTTAATTTTGATGGTGCAGGTACATTAACGTCATCAGATCAAACTGGTGTTAGAGATTCATTTAATATAAGCTCAGTAATAGATGTCGCTGCTGGTGTCTATACAGTTAATATAGATACTGATATGAGTGATACTAACTACGTTGTTGTGGGATGTGTTGAGCATAATACTTCTAATAACCAAACATCAGAAGTTTTGACTTTATTCGATCCTAGTACAAAAACGGTTGGTTCTTTTAAAGTAAGGACAGGTCAGTCAGAACAAAATGTTGCTAAAGACTTAAATTCAAATGTTGTAGTTTTTGGCGATTAATAAAAGCTAATATATAATTAAAAGAAAAATCTTATGGCTAATTCTGATAAACGTATTATCTATATGCAAGATAATGGAGTTGCTGCCATTATTTGTCCGGCAGATAATTGTGGTTTAACTGTTGAACAAATACAAGCAAAAGATGTGCCAGCGGGTAAAACATCCTATATTGTAGATAAGTCTGTTGTTCCTACCGATAGGAGTTTCAGAAATGCTTGGACTTATACGGAGTAAATTATGGGATTTGGTTTTGATATGGCGAAAGCCAAAGAATTGCATAAAGATAATATTAGAAATGCAAGAACTCCAAAACTTGCAGAACTTGATATTGAATTTCAAAAAGCACAAGAAACTTCTGCCAGTACAACAGATATTATTGCCAAAAAACAGGCATTAAGAGATGCCCCCGCTGCTTCTGCTATTGATGCTGCAACAACTACAGATGAGTTAAAAGCAGAATGGAACACTAGCATCTTGGGCGAAACTCCTTATACTTAAATTAAATTAAATTTATTATGCAATCAGATCAAGCACAATCACGCATTACTGAACTTGAAACAGAGTTAAAAACAATGCAAGATAATTACAATCAGGCAGCACAGGTAATGGAAAATTGCAAAGTAAGAATTATTGCAATACAAGCATCTATTGCAGAAAGAAAACTAGATTTACCAGAAGAGAGTAAGATAGAAGAGACAGTTGCTACTGGCTAAAAATGGCAATAGAACCTGGAACGTATAATTTTACGCTACAACGTAGATCAGATCATAGTATTCCTTTGTTATTTAAAGATGGAAGTGATAATGCGATTAATTTAACAGGATTTACGGTTGCAGCACAGGTTTGGGATAAAGGTCGCACCACAAAATTTGCTGATTTTACAACTACATATACAGATAGACCTACTGGTTCTGTTTCTATAGCTCTGACAGATACGCAGACAGGAACATTTACGCAGAATTTTTTATATTATGATGTTCAATTAACTGATCCTTCGGGGTTAAAAGAATACTATTTAGAAGGTATCATTACTGTAAGTGAAGGGTACACAGCATGACTTCTGTTAATGTTACAACTACAAAAAATACAGTTACGGTAAATGGTGAGACAAGAGTTGTCACCGTAAAAACGGCAGGTCCACAGGGAACCTTTACTGATGGTAATTTAGGTGATGTAACTGTATCAAGTAATGGCACAGCGATTGCTATAAATACTGGTGCGGTTACAAGTGCAAAGATATTAGATGGAACGATAGTAAATGATGATATAAGCGGAAGTGCAGCGATAGCAGGGTCAAAGATTTCTCCTGACTTTGGATCGCAGAATATATTTACAACAGGAACTTTAGGTACAACAGGAAATATAACTACAAATGGAGTATTTGAAATACAAAGTGCTTTTCCAAGAATCCGTTTAGTTGATAGTGATAATAATTCAGATTATGACATTAGAAATGCGAATGGTGCATTTACTATAACTGACGAAACAAATTTACAACGTAGATTTCAAATAAATAATACTGGAAGTTTTCAGTTTGGAAATGGATCAGCAGCCAGTAATGTTGATATAACTGGTAATCTTACAATAGCTGGAACGGTAGATTCGGTAGATATAGCAACAAGAGATACTTTATTTGGTGCTTTAACTTCTAGCTCTGGTGTATTAACCAACGGAGTAACAGCAACTACTCAAGGCCAATCCAGTAATAATTCCAGAATTGCTACTACAGCTTTTGTACATACTGCTGTATCAAACCTAGTTGATTCTAGCCCTGACGCATTAAATACACTCAATGAACTTGCAGCAGCTTTAGGTGATGATGCTAACTTCTCAACAACTGTTACAAACTCAATAGCAACAAAACTTCCGTTGGCAGGCGGCACTTTAATTGGCGATCTAACAATATCTACAACTGCACCTTTAATAAAATTTGATGAGAGTGACCAAACTACAGATTATTATATAGTTGCCAATAACAATACTTTAACTTTAGCTAGAAATAATCTTAACACTCCAAACCATATACAGAAATGGAACGCAGATGGTCACGTTGACTTTTTAACCAACGTAGATTTTGCAAGTGGTATTGACGTAACAGGTGATCTAACTGTCACAACTGGTGCATTAACAATTACCAGCACATTACCTCAGATTAATTTAACTGATTCAGATAATTCAGATTGGTATGTAGCTAATAACAACGGAACTTTTAGAGTAAGAAATACTACCAACTCTGTTGATGGCATATTGATAACTTCAAGTGGTCAAGTTGATTTTGCAGGTAATGTTGACTGTAACTCAGGACTTGACGTAACGGGCATAATCACAGGCACAAGCCACCTAGATTTGCCAGATGATGCAAATATAAAACTTGGTGATAGTGATGAATTTACAATATTTCATCGAGGTAGTGATAGTGTCTCATTAATAAATGAGCAAGGAGGTGGATATTTAAGTCTTGGAAGTAATGGAAGCAGAATTGAAATGTATGATATTGCTAATGCTAGAACAATGGCTCAGTTTAATACTGGCGGTGCTTGTGTGTTTAAACACGCAGCAGATATACGTTTACAAACAACCTCAACAGGTGTAG
>Ga0181406_1000649_pt1 | contig 13257 bp, 10 predicted proteins | sample 29SPOviralmetaG_FD_130135 | JGI IMG/M metagenome (GOLD analysis project Ga0181406, IMG submission 130135) | Marine viral communities from the oligotrophic San Pedro Time Series (SPOT) site, San Pedro Channel, CA, USA - 29 SPOT_SRF_2011-12-20 | ecosystem: Environmental > Aquatic > Marine > Strait... | reverse complement strand
CAAATCCCTTACATGCTTGCCCGAAGATATGCCAAGACCCAAAGTAGACACGGAACCACTAATACCAGTGCTACATACATCTTGAGACATTGCAGAAAATGATGGAGCGTTAGCCGAGTTAACGGGTACATCTGACCCATTGGTAGTAGATGAAGTTGTACTTGTTGTTGTGTTTGTTTGTCCACCGGAATACGAATTTGTTGTTGTTGATGTGTAGCCACCTGTAATTTGTGTATTACTGCCCGAAGAATTTGTTTGTGCGTTATTATCATTTGTTGAATCCCCCCGTGCTGATGAACTTATACAAAGTATAAAAGTTAATAAAAATGCTAGTAATAAATTATTTTTTAACAAGGCTACCTCCAAAATATAATCCAATAATTGCAGACATTAGGTGAGTATCTAAAGGTGTAATAACAACACCAAAAAATTGTTTATCCATAGTCATTTCTTTTTGTTCTATTAAGAATAAAAAACCTCTAGAAAATTCTGTCCAAGTTAAGTAAACACTTGTATCAAAAAATACAGGTGCTAACTTAGGCCAAGCAATAATAAAGAACACAGCAGTTAATGCTATAATTCTTCTAGTAAATTGGAAACCCTTATTGTCGTAGTTTCTTGCATCACTAATATGTTTCATTTGATTATCAGCCCTAGCTAATAACATTTTTTGCTCGTCTTGTTTTGCTTTGATACTCTGTGACCAAATGGACATAACTCCACCTAGAACACTAGAGCCTAGCATTGTAATCATTTCTACTGGTAACCCACCTAACATCTATTTTTCTCCCTATACTATGTAGCTAAATATAATCACAATTAAAATAGCGGCTAAAACACTAACAGCTATTTTGCCATTTCTGCTTAAACCACTCCACATTCCTTTTAATTTATTCATACTTCCTCCTAGTTATCTAATTTTTTACTTATGTTTTTTAATTCTGCTTCTATAACTGCAATTCTAACTTCAATTTTTGTAAACATAACTAAAGCTTCTTCCATTCTATTCATGTCTTGTTCCATTGCAGATATTCTTTGTGAAGTCATACCCCATGTAACTCCAAGAGCTAAGACAACTCCAACAAACCATATTGTATCTTTTATGTTCATTGCTCGTTTAACAAATCACCCATCTGTTCCGTAATATTTTCTATGTTAGATTGCCCTTCTTCATCTTCAAGAAGTAAATGCTTTGCGAGTATAGGTAGCATTACGTCATTGTATATAACTCCAAATGCTTTTCTATACTCTTCTTCTTTTAATGGCTTTTCTGATTTTAATATTTTAAGTAGATTATTTGATGCTTCTCTATTTGTAAGTATCTCAGTTATAAAAGCCTGTTTTGATTTTCTAAACTGTAAAAATGATGCTTCACCAAATACATAAGTAGGTGATATAATACCTCTTATAACATTGTATATTCTACTTTGTAAACTCGGTACACTTAACCCCCTAGCTAAACCTTCTAATGTAGCGGCAGGGCCACCCTTACCACCACTCTCTTTTATTAGTATACTTGTTAAAGATACTAAAGTTTCAAATTCTTCCTCTGGTATAATAGTCCTAAATAAATCTTCATCTTCAGTTAGTCTTTTTTTAAGAACAGCTAGATTTATAAATTTCTCATCATCAGAACGAGTAATTCGAGATGGTGGTGCTGATTTAAATGGATTTAAAATTTTGTTTGTTATTTTTTCTTTTATCATACCAAACGTTAATTTTTCTAATTGTCTAGCTTTAACAGTAGTTCCTGCACCTACTTCATCCATTAAGCCTGCGTATATTAAATCTTTCATGATAGTATCAAAACTTTCTTTAGTTAAGACTTGTTCTTTACCACCTACTTTAAAACCACCTTCAACTAATTCTTTTTCTAATTCACCTAGCATAGCAGGATTACTTATGTATCTATTATAAAAATCTTTTACACTTATTGGTTGACCAAATTTTCTTTCGTAAGCACTAATAAATGTTTGGGTTTCTGCCATCTCTTTATTAAAAGTAGTTTTTATTTGACCTTTTACTTTTAGTATATCATTTTTTTGTTGTGTTGTTATTTTGTCTATGTCTTTTCTAATATTAGGATAGCTTCTATAAAGATGTTCTAAATCTAATTTTGATTCACGAAGTATAGCATTAACATCAACAAGTGGTTTAAATACAACTGTTCCATCACTTTGTCTTACAAAAACTGAAGTATTAATATTTGTTTCTTTAAGTAATTTTTGAAATGCACCACTATCTAGAGTTAACTTTTGTATTTCGTCTCTTAATTCTGGTGTCATATCTTTTGAGTCTAACGCTAATAGTTTTTTACCTATAGGTGTGTTTGGTAATATCTTAGCTCTAAATTCAATTTCTAATCTATTTTTTAATTGTTGATAGCCTCTAGCCGCAAGTGCAACTTCTACGGGAGCATTTTTTATTTCTTCTTCTGATAGTTCTACAAATATTCTACCATTGTACAGGCTATCTTTTGGTATGTTTCCTCCTACTGAAGAAACGTCAACTCCGTATAGCTGTGCTAATTTTTGAACGTACTCAGTGTTGTCTTCTTTATTTAGTGCAGTTAAAGAATAAAAGTTATCTGGATAACCTTTTAAAAACACAGGAACATTTTTAGATGATACTAATCTAACCGGTGTAGCGTAAGCACCTAATGGGTCGTATCCTTTTTTTCTAGTGTATACTTCACCTATATTTACTCTATAAAAATTGTTATAATTACTATACAAAGTTTTTATTTCATCTGATGAGTTTGAAAAAAATGTATCTATACTATCCGTTACATTATCTCTAACATCAATAAATATTGGTGCTATATTTGTTTCTTTTGTAGAAGCTAATTCACTATTTATAATATTATTAAAATATTTTTTTATATTATGTGATTCTTCAAAATTTAAATTAAGTGGTAAGTTTAAAGTAGAATCAACAGATACATCTGCACCCGGTGTTCTTACACTTTTACCATTATAAAATTTCCAAACTTCAAAAAAAGAAACTTTATCTGGGTCTTTACCCATTCTTTGTGCTGTCTCTTCTAATATTTGTGTTGCTGTAAATCCTTTAAATATTGGTGAGCTTTGTAATGCTTCTAATGCAGGTCTTTCTAAAGACTTGTACAATGCAAACATCTGTTTTTGTTTTGGCAGTAGGCCAATTAATTGTTCTGTACCGCCTGTTTTCTTTACTATACCATCGTACTGTAAATCTGGAAAACTATCTTCTAGCTGTTTTAATATAGGTGAAAAATCTACTATGTTTTCATTTTGTAATTTTTGATTTAAAGGTGTTTTAAAATTTCTTTCCCAATGTCTACTTAGTAAAGCTTTTTTTGTTTTAATATAACGTAACATAAAATCTTTTGATTGATTTAAAGCTTTTACTTGTTGTTCTGGACTATCCATAAGTTTTAGGATATTATCCATTTTTACTTGAGCGTTTTTTTCAAATGTATTTAATAGATTTATTTTTTGTTCAGTAGTGTCTATTATCTGTTTAAAATCTTTAAACTGTACATCTGGGTACTCATCTTTTAAGTTTCTTATTTTATCTAGGTTGAGTATTATTTCATCTGGGTCGCCTAGATGTTCATTTGTTCCTACTAACGATTTTAATTGAACATCAATAGACCTCTCTATTTGACTTTCCATATCAATTAAAAACTTTTTGTTATTAGCTTGTGATTGAGTTAAAGCATTAAATAAAGTATTTAAAGAGTTGTCTGAATCTCTTATACCTTTTTTTATTGGTGATAGCTCTTCTAAAAGATTTAACAGTTGTTGTTGCAAAGCTTGTGATTGTATGTACATATCAGTATGTTTAGCAACAGCTTCATTAAATCCTAAGTAATCACTTGGCCTTAACTTTAATGTATTTTCTAAAGTTAAATGTTGTATTGCAGGTATCTGCAAAGATAAACTCATAGCTCTAGATGCAATATCATATGCGTCTGTTTCAGACATACCATTTTTCATTAGGAATTGTTCTACTTTTCTATACTCATCATTTGACTCTTGTATGATTCGTAAAACTTCGTCTCTTGATTCTGGATTTAAATTTTTAGATAGGCCTAAAAATAGTGTTTCATAAGCTTTTTGTTCTCTTTCAGTAGCTTGTCTAAAACCTTTAGGTATATTTAATCTTTCATTACCATCTGCTTTAGGGTCACGCATAAGTAACAATTGGTCAGATTTTTTTGTAGTTCCTTTAGCACCAAATATTGAAAATATATTAGCAGTTCCGGGCTCTATTTGAAATGCATTATAATATATATCTCCTAAATCAGCCGCAAGATTGTTTACTTTTTTTACTGTTCCAGTTACTACACCTGCCGCACTAGGAAATAATACAGAGCCACTTATCTCACCCATAGCTTGACCGCCAAATAAACCAGATTGTGAAAAGTAAGTTCCCATTAGAACTGCTCCACCACCTGCTTGTAATTCCGTTCTTACATATCTAGGAGCAGATTCAACAAATAAATTAAATTGAGTTTGTCTATCAACAGTTATTTGTCTTTCTAAATCATCTATAATTGATTTAGGTTTACCATCCGCTATAGCTTCATTACGAAGTCTTGTATTTTTTTGTATTTTTAAACTTACATCATCAAGTAACTTTGCATTTTTTCTTGATTGTTCAATGCTTAATCCTGTTTTAAGTCTAGGTTCTAAAAACATTTTATGGAATATAGTCCCTTTTTTGTAACCCTTTTGTTGTACAAAAAATTCATCTAGTAATGAGCTAGGATTTTTAAAGTATGTTTTTAAAACTTCTTCGCTAACTTCTTCAATACCATCATTAGCTAGTTTTTTACCCATGAATTCAGTAAATTCTTGACCCCACTTTGTGCTTAATGACATCATTGATTTTACCATAGGTGCACCAATAGCGGCATTTTCAATAGTAAGTTGAGTTATTTGACGGACAGGTGTTAAAATACTTTTTTGTGTATACCCCGGGTCAAAGTCTTCGTAAGGTTTAAACTCTGCTTTTGGGTCTAAAAGTTTAGAATAAACATCGGAACCATATCCTTCTAATTCAGATGGTAAATCATAAGCATCAAAATTAGCCGCCATATTTTCAGCAGTTGTTCTTGTACCTATAGGTGTATACGTTTCAAAAAAGTCTCGTATGTTACCTCCTAGTTTAAAAATTGGTTCTGGAACAACCTCATCTAATTTTTCGTAAGCTTCTTGAAATCCCGGATAGTTTCTAATTGGATAAGTAAGACCCTTTTGTATTGTTTTAAATAAGTCTGGTATTTCATTAGTTGTCCCTGCTGTATTTAAAGCATCTAATTTTTGATAGTTGTTTAATTGTTGATTGTATTTTTCTGGATTATATAAAGGTGATTCTACGTTATTAAGCTGTGGATTAGGTATCATTAAATCAATATCAGCTTGACCTACGCCTGCCGCTTGTAACGTTGTTTGCATACGCATAAGGCTTTCTGATTCTTTTTTTTGTGTAGCTATTTGTGATTTTTCTACACGAGTAGGGGCTTCTTCTATTTGTTCTTTTATACCCGGTTTTAGTTCTGGGCCAGTATATGCAAGATTAAATAAATTTTGTTGTATAATTTTTGATATTTCATCATCTGATTTACCTTGTATATTAATTGCAACACCATTTTTATTGTATATAGGTTGTTGCCCTGTATAGATATCACCAAATATTTCTTTATTAGAATAATCCATTAATCCTCGCTTTTAATTAAAAAATCCAGTAAACCAATTAGACTCTTTTACTTGTTCTTGTATTTGACCAACATTAACAGGAGCCATATATGTTCTTAGCCCATTAAATTGATTTAAAACAGAATTTCTATCTTCATCACTTAAAGTGCTACCTTTTTTTAATTGGCCAATAATATTTTTACTTATATTTCCTAGGTTGCCATCAAGAGATAAATGTCTTAATTGATTACCACTATCTAACATATAGGTTTTATATCTATTATCAGATAATGTATCCACATTTACATCAAGCACTATGTTTTGTATGTTACCTTGGCTGTTTAAAGCTTCACTTATATTACTATTACCATTTTTAAATACTGTCATAATTGCTACTTGCCCTTTAGACGCGTCATTAGGGTCAACATTAACTATTAGTATTCTACTACGAGCATCTGCTATAGCATTGTACTGACTACTTATACCTGTATCATCAAAAACACCTTCTTGCGGTGCTAAATTCATTTCTGCATTTAGTGCAGTTGCAAACTCACTTAAAACTGTTGGGTTGTTTTCATCGTTTATTGAGTTTAATCTAATACGACTTTTATTACGATAGTATCTATCATACATTCTAGCCGCTTCTTCACCTTGCACTCCATTTTCTATAATCATACTACTTGTTGTAAGTGGTGATTGTAAAAACTTTCTAAGTGATAAAAGCCTGTATCTTTGTGATTCATAAGTATCCGTAGCACCACCTTTTATTGCTTGTAATACAAGTTGAAAGTCTTCGTTTGAAACTGTTCTACCACCAGAGCCACCTTGAAAAGCCATTGATACTTGATAAGCTAATGCTGTTTGTGTAAACTCTGTTATTGACCTAAGTGTTAGAGCTCTATTTTCTTGTGTTATACCAGACTGTAAAGCACTGTTTATATTACCACTTAATGTATCTAATTGATTTAAAGTATTTTGTGCCCAAGCTCCATTTGCTGAACCTACTTGCCCTGCAAGATATGTTCTGGTTGAACTAATACCTTGTCTAATACCTTCAAAAGATGCAATAAAGTTTCTAATTAATTGGTTGTCGGGCAAGCCATACCCTTCCGATAAGTTAAGTATATCTAAATAATCATCAGTAAGAGATATTGCCATATCTGCGGCTTGGTACCTATCTTGTACTTCTGTCATTCTTTTTTCTGATACGTCATACTTAGTAGAATTCATGTTACCTTTTGGAGTAACTTTTGTCTTACTCGCCATAAACAAAAATAAATCTGCTACTCGTTGTTCGTTATCTTTAAAGTAATCTGTTTGATGAGAGCTATTACCTACTATTACACGATTACCTTTTAAGTAGTTATTTAAAATAGATGTATCTATATTACTAGCTGTATTTAATTTTGTTCCAAATGGAAGGGCAAAACTTAAAGCTCTTGCGTATTCATTAACATCACTACCCGCAATCTGTATTTGATTTTTTATTTCATTAGCTGTTCTATCTTCTGGGTCATTTAATGTCATGAAATTTACTACTTGTTTTAGTGTATCATTTCCAGATTCATCATCTGGTAGACCTAGTACAGATGGAATTAAACCTTTTGTTACAATATTCATATCAGTAGGAACGCCGTCTACTTCTGTCTCAACAGTTACTATATCTTTTGCGTCTGGGTCGTTACTCATTGATTGTATAGTCTTTAAGTTTTCTTGACCTAGATAAGATTGTAAAGCATTGTCAAATTCTGGTATACTAAATAAAGCTTCAAACTGTCTCTTAAATGCAGGTGTTAATGTTATTCTACCACCATCATCAATAACTCTAAAAGCCTTGTCATAGTTTGCTACAGAATTAAGGATTCCATCTCTAAGCACACTTAAATCATCTGGATTTTCAGCAAAGTGTTTATTAAATTTATCTGGATTACTTGCTACAGCTCCTTGTACATCAAACAAAAATTTTGTTGGGTCGTCTTTATCTGGTTTAGAAAATCTAAAAGCGTAGTCTTCTTTTATATCAGCAGTATCAATAGATTTAGTATCATACTCCCCGCTATTAACTAAGCCTAGTAACTTATTAGTCATATCACTACCACCAAAAGTCATGTAGTCTTTATTGTTGTCCATGTAATTTTCTAGTACAAGCTTACTTAAATTAGCTTTATTCTCTAAAGCCTTTTCATCTAAATCTCCTGCATTTCGTAAACCTTGAACTTCAAGAGCTTCTGTTAAATCAGCCGCCTGTTGTGATTTAGCTTGTTCAATAGTAAATGCCTGTGCACTTTTTAAATCTCTTTTCTGTCTTCCTCTAGCTAAAAACCCTGTAAAAAGTGGAACCAAACTACTCATCTTTTACCTCCTCTTCTTGTTTTGGTTGTAAGTCTATAAAACCCATTTCTTGTTCTTGTATTTGTGGCATTTGTTTTTCTTGTTCATACCCTTGTATAATTGTATTAAATACATCTGGATTGTTTTCTCTCATAGCATCTAGCATTTCAGTGTCATCTGCTTCTCTTTCTTTATCATCAGTATTAAATACTTTTACTGGTATCCCTTTATCTAATGCTATTTTTGTTATGTAAACAACAACAGCAGGTTTAATTAACTCTGCAATATCCGGTGAAAACTCTCCTTTAGAAAATCCCCCTAATGATATTGTATTTGTTATTTCTTGTACAGATACGCCTGCTAACATAAGTCTAGTAAGCCTATCTTGTACGCTTGGTTTTTCTAGTTTATCTACTATTTTTGATACAACTGCTTCTGGGTCTGCGTCTCTTGGTGGATTTTCCCAAGGCCATTTACCCGGTGCCGTTGTAAGTGAGTGCCCCGGTACAGGTGCATTTAAATCATCAAAGTATAGGTTTTCTTTATTTCTTATCATGATATTGTTGCCTTTCCTACTTGTACAGTTGGCCCACTAGCACCGCCCGGTTGAACAAAATCCATAGGTATGTTTCCGTTCATTGCTTGTATAAAGTTACGGCTGTTAGCTAGTTGTGCTAATGCTAACTCTACTCTAGGGTCTGTCATACCTGTCATACGAGATTGTCCAACAGAGTATTTACTATAGTTATCTCTTGTAGAAATATTTGGATTTACTGATACGTTAGTAATAGTAGGGACTAAATTTTTTGATTGTTCTTTTGCTTCGCCACCACTTTGTCTGTCTTTAAAAGTGCTGTATCCTTTTTTTGCTGTTTCAAATAAATCTAATTTACCTGCTTTACCAAACTTACCCTCTGTCGCTTTTGTTATTATTCTTTGACCTTGTGTTGTTGTAAAAGATGTTTCTGGTGTACCAAATAAAAATCCTTTTCCTTTAGTTACTAAACTTCCGGGGCCGGTTTTAAAAAGTGTTTTAACAGAATCTGGTGCGTATCCATATCCATAGTATGCTCCCGCCGCAAGTAAACCTGCTTTAACAAAATCATTATTTTTTATTTCGTTAGGTATAATATCGTTTACTACGTTTTTTAATTTTTTTAAAAAGTTCATTAGTTATCTCCAAATATCATGTCAAATACTGTCATTCCCATTTCTGTCATTAACAAGTCTTTTTGTTGTTTTTCGTAAGTATCTTGATTAAACTCTGCTTGCTGTGCAAACATAGCTACAGAGTGTGCTCTGTCTTTTGCTGATTCTGTACTAGACATTAGCCATGATGCTTCATCACGATAGCGTTGCCATAAGTAGTTTTGTGAATTTGTTGTTAGGTTAAGGAGATTTGCCGCATTAAGTCTGTTTGTTTCATTTTGAAGTGCGGTATTTGCTGTGTTGGTTTCTCTTCTCCAAACAGCATTAGATTGATTTATTTGAGTTGTCATGTTTGAATTAAACTTGTCACGAGAATCATTTAATGATTCGTAGTATTTTGTTATTGCATTTTTTTGGTCTGCGTTAAACTGTGCATTAGCAACTTGTCTATTTCTATTTGCTGTTTCTACTTGCGTTTCTAACTCAGCAAAAAATTCTGTTACATCATTTTGTTCTTTAGCATTAAATTGTCTAGACGCATTTGTTTCTGATTGGTCTTTAAACATTTTTTGTAGTGTGCCTTGATAATTTAACTCAGCAGTTTTTTGCTGATTAGTTAGGTTTGCTACATCAATAGATAAAAAAGAACGAGCATTAGTTACTGCGGCGTTCATACGAGCACTAAGATTAGTTCTATCCATAGCCGCTACTGCTAAAGAATTTTGTAACGCTGTTTGTTGTTCGTTCTTTAAATTCTGTAATTGTATTGCGGCATACTTATTTGCATCATTTGCGGCTATTGCAATACCAGATTCCATAACAGCTTGTGTTATTGCGGCTGATGCCATACTTGAAGCACCTAAACCTCTTTGTGCCATTATTGCAGTTACTTTTTTAACAGCAGGAGATGCCCATGCCGGTAATTCAGAACCTTCTTGAAAGTTACTAAATAACTGTTCAAGTTGGTATTTTACAGTAGCTTTCTGGTCTAACTCTTGTGTTGCCGGATTTGCTTGGGATGCTTGAGATACAGCACCTTGTATATTACCAATAACAGCCTGTGAGCTTAACGTTCCTGTTGCGGCATTTGCCTCAATAGACGTTGGATTAACATAAGCTGAATAAGTAGAAGCTGATTGAGATTGAGGAACCGTTACATCTAAGTTTGTAGTAGGTGATGTTTCTGATACCGAAGATTTACTTGTTAAAGGTGCAGGAGCAGTAAGTAATTCTTCCGTGCCTACTTCTAACTTTTCTGGCGTAACGGTTGTCCCAATAGGAAGAGAAGCAGGAGTATCTGTAATACCCGCCTGTTCTTCCGTTTGAATAAGAGGTAATTTAGACCTCTCTTCTGGTAAACCTGTTCCGCCTGTTATTGGTTCTGTTGCCATAATTATTTATCCTTTTTATTATTCTCCTTAAATAATTTATTTCCTTCTAATTCAGCTTTCAATGCCTGTATCTCTCTTTTGTTAGATTCTATAATTATTTCTAACTGAGCTATACGATTATGGGCTTCATTACGTTGTGAAGAAACCTTTTTATTTATTTCGTTTAGTAACTGAATTTGGTAGCTACTATCATTTGTCGTTTCTTTAGTCATACGTTCTCCGTTTCTAGCGACCACTCACTTGCCTTGACGATTGTACTTCTTAAAGTTTAACCTTTTACTTTTATTTTTAGGCTTACTCCTTGATGAGTTACCTATTGAAGTTCTTTTCTTTACTGGTGTAAAGTATGTGTTATCTTGTTTTATAGCCATTATCTTGCTGTTGTTGGTACACCCTCTGATGATACAAAAGGGTGTTTTGCATATGCCCACCAAGTAAATGAATCTCCTGCACCGTTAAGAAAACCTGTATCAGTTCTTAGTTTAAAACCATTAGATAAAAAATCAAATGCATTTTCTGTTCTTACCTCTGCTTGGGTTTCATTTATTTGAAATCTTTGTTCAACAGCATTTCCTCCTGCTGTTGCGTCATCAACTTTACTATCAAAAATAAACCAACCTTCTCCGTCTTTATTATTTTTAACTAATAGCCAAGATGGTGAAAATCCTGTGTAAACAAATGTTCCATCTGCACTATTATTTCCAAGTACAGTTCCACCGCCTGTATAACTACCAAATTTACTGTAGCCCTGTATTTCGGCAAAGCAATAGGCAACATAAGTTTTGCTTGATTGATTTGATGTATTATTAAAACCAAGACCAAAAACTGAAGTAGTGTTTGCGGAGGTATCAAATACTAAATCAGTAGGTGAACCAATTGCACCTGTTGTATTTATTGCTCCTCTATGGTCATCTGTAAAACTTTTGTGCCAAACTTGCCAATTAAAATTATTACCAGAGCCATCATCAACCCTTCTTTTTATTAGAATTAAAGCTAAATTATTTGATAAACCATGACCTACAGTTGCACCATTAGAACCATTACCTGTATAAGTAACTATACTAAATCCCGCTGTTGTATTAGCTTGTACTGTAGAAGTAATTGAGCCATCAGAATTACTTGATGTAGTTCCACCATTAGCTTTCCATTGCCATGCTACATAATTATTACTAGAGGTGTTTATAGTATTTAGTGCACTACCACCACTGTCAGTATCATCACCTAAAGTAAATCCATCAGAATCAAAACTGACATACGATTGGTCTTTTGTAGATTCTGCATCATTAGTATTAGAAACTAATCTTTTTGTTACACCTCTAGTTGAGTCTCTTAAATCGTGATAATGAGTATTTGTTCTAGACTTTACCCATATCCAATCTGGTTGTAAATCTGAATTACCATCATTAGTTATGGCTGTATTATTTGTACTATTACCTGTATAAAGTTTTGTCTGAAAATGTGCTGATGGGTCGTCTATTGTTGTATAAGCCATAATTTATCCGTATTGTGCTAAATTTTTAGTGTTAAGTGAATAGTAACCGCTAGGCACTGCGTATTCAAAGTTACCATGTCCATTTGCATCTGAGTTACCGCTTGATATTGAAAAAGATGGGTTACCAAAATTAAATTCAGCAGAATAATTTTGTGAACTTCCTGCGGGTACAATAACTGTTCTCCATGTTCCCGCTTTTGCGGCAGTGGTTGGAACTTCAAAGTAACCTGTTGGTGTGCTTTGATTAAAAGCCGAGCCACCTGTAGGAGCGGCAGAACCAGAAGAATTATTATTTGTCCATTGACCATTTAAACCAAGATATAATCTATAAGTGCTAGTATCAAATGCAAATTGAAGTATGTCGTTGTCAGAAAATGCTGTTCCGCCAGATTGTGATAAACCATATCCTTTTTGACTACTTTCTTGACTCAAGTATATTTGTGTACCATTTACACTTCCATCTGCTACAGACCCACCATAAATACCATAAGCATAATTGTTATGATAAGGTTTAAGACCACCTAATACATCATTAAAAATTCCTATAAAAGTATTATCAGCATTACTTAATACTTTTACTTCCCAATACCATTTACCGTTTGCAAAGCCTTGAGAAGATGTGGGTTGGTCTCCATTACTTGATGTTGTTCCCGATTTGACTATTTTAGTATTTCCCTCACTAAAAGTTAATCTTGTTAAATTAGTACCTGTATCAATAGGATTTAAAGTAGCAAAATTATTTGTAGGTGTATCTACTGTAATATCCTCTGCTGTTGCGTTTGCATCATCAAAATGATTATCATTACCACTTGTGTCGGCACCTTTACCACTTGCATTAGCACTTGTGCCTGTTTGTTGAAATTCTAAAAAGAAACCATAATTTCCATAGGTTAAGTCACCTTTACAATCTTTTGGAATCCAAACTCCGTTATCATCTGTTTCGGCAAATGCTGTTGGCGCTAATTGAGAACCATCTACAAAATGAAAATCTGCTAAATAACCATCATAGGGTTCATTACCTGCTGATTCAACATTTTCTCCAATAGAATGAGCACTTGCGGTTAAAAATCCTAATTCATAATTTTGAGAAAGGGCAACATCATCTGCTACGCTTCCTCCTTCAACTCTAGCCTCTGTATCAAATTGAGTTCCATTTACATAGACTTTTACTCTATTTGAAGCTGTGCCTTGAGAAGAATCTATGGCAATT
>Ga0181406_1000645_pt1 | contig 13288 bp, 19 predicted proteins | sample 29SPOviralmetaG_FD_130135 | JGI IMG/M metagenome (GOLD analysis project Ga0181406, IMG submission 130135) | Marine viral communities from the oligotrophic San Pedro Time Series (SPOT) site, San Pedro Channel, CA, USA - 29 SPOT_SRF_2011-12-20 | ecosystem: Environmental > Aquatic > Marine > Strait... | reverse complement strand
TTATGTGTCTGTGTGATCCCTTTTTAGTGACCCAATTTATTGTTACGTCTTCATCTTCAGATTCTTCAAGATCAGAGTATTTTTTTTCAATAAAATCCTGTTTAGATTTTATAATTTTTTCTGTTATTGATTTATTAACTTGATTAAGTTTCTCACCGTAACTTTTTTTATCATCTTTGGAAAGAGTTGATAATTTCTTTCTTTCATCAGATAATAATGAATCTTTACCTAGATATTCTTTTGATATTTCATCAAATTCGTTTTCTAAAATAACTTCATCTAGTCTAAGCCTTAAAGATGCTAAAACTTTGTCAAAGTTTAACTCAGCCATTTAAATTCTTTTTAGCTAGATCTACAAGTTTTTTAAAACCTTTAGGATCATTTACAGCTAAGTCTGCAAGAATTTTTCTATCAACTTTCACACCAGCATTATTTAATCCATTGATAAATTTTGAATAAGGTAAATCATGTTGCCTTGAAGCTGCATTAATTCTAGATATCCAAAGTTTTCTAAAATCAGATTTTTTATCTTTTCTGTGTGTGAATGCATCAGCGCCCGCATGCATAACTTGTTCTTTAGCTGCTCTTAGTCTTTTACTTCTAGCGCCTGTATAACCCTTAGCCTTTTTAAGAACTTTCTTTTTACCTTTTTTACTTTGTACAGAACTTTTAATTCGAACCATAGTTAACCTAACAACTTTCTTATTTTCTTACTATCTCCACTTGATGCTTCAACATCTCGCTTTAATCGTTTCCAAGTACCAGAGCTTTTCGCTAATTTGTAATGTGATCTATGAGATCTACGTCTCATATATTTTCCAGTACCAGTAACTTTTACTCTTTTTTTCATACTCTTATGAGTTTTTTTCTTCATTTCTTTCCTCCAAAAGGTGCAAGTACCATTGTTAAAGATTTTCCATCAGGACTAGAAGTTGACTCAATCATCGCTATATCACTTAATTCTTCAATATAATTATCTAATACTTTTTGCCCAAATTCCGGGTGTTCTGCTTCTCTTCCTCTAAACCTCATAGTGAATTTTACTTTATCACCTGAATCTAAAAATTTTCTTGATTTGTTTAACTTAATCTTGAAGTCATTAGTATCAATTTTTGGTTTTAATTGAATCTCTTTTACAGAAATCTTTACTTGTTTCTTTTTAGATTCTTTAGCTTTTTGTGCTAATTCATATTTGTATTTCCCATAATCCATTAATCTTGCGACAGGTGGTTTACTTTCTGGTGATACTTCTACTAAATCTAAATCTAATTGTTCAGCAACAATTAGTGCTTTTTTAAGTTCTAAGACTCCTATTTGTACACCATCTGGTGCAATTACGAGTAACTTCTTCGAACGAATCGCTTCATTTATTTTTAATTCTGGTATTTCTACTCCCTTCAACAAAAAAAACAGCACGAAGCTGTCTTTCAACCTTACTATTTTTCACAGTAGGTGGAACATTGTTCGCTTAATCTAATTATACATACAATGTTAATTACTTAGAGAAAAAGATTATTTAAAGCTGTAGCTGCTTCTGATCCTTTATTTTTATTGTCAGATATACGTTCATTAGCTTGTTCTAGATTCAGAACGTTTAAAACACAATTAGCAATATAAATGTTATTATGAATGGTTAAATTTATTAAACCATCTGCTACACCTTTTGATATGTATTCGTAATGATCTGTATCACCTTTCACAATCACACCAATTGCAATAAATTTATTAAAACTATTATTCTTTGATAATTCATTAATTTTGTAAATAAGTTCCCACGCTCCATCAACTAGAAAAACTTCTACATCAAAAGAAGGATTTAACTTATCTGTAGCACCTTTTATGAGACCTTCAGCTATGTTTTCGTAGTATTTAGAAGATACTATAGCAACTTTATTCTTCATTGAAATTATGTCCCATTCTTGATTCTTTAGTTTTTAAATAATTAGAATTTTGTGGTGTTTTTTCACCTAATAATGGAGTTCTTTTTGTAATGCTCAATCCATATCCTTCTAGCCCAGCTCTTTTTTGTGGATTATTAGTTAATAAGTTCATTTTTTCTATACCCAAGGCTCTCAAAATTAAAGCTCCAGTACCATAATCTCGTTGATCATTTTCAAAACCTAGTTTTAGATTGGCATCTACAGTGTCATCGCCACTATCTTGAAGTGAATATGCTTTAATTTTATTACCTAATCCAATTCCTCTTCCTTCATGGCCCCTCATGTATAAAAGAACACCTTTTCCATTATTAGAAATAGTATTTAATGCGTTAGATAACTGTGAACCACAATCGCATTTTGAAGAAAACAAAGTATCACCAGTTAAGCATTCAGAATGGACACGTACCATGGTATCTTCATCATCCAAGTAATTACCAAGTGTTAAAGCTATGTGTTCTGTATTGTCACTTGTATCTTTATATACATGACCTGTAAATTCACCATAATCAGTTGGAATTTTAGATTTAGAAACAAATTCAACTGGATTTGAGCTATCTAAGCGATATTGTATTAAATCTTTTATTGTTCCGATCTTTAAGTTATGTTTTTTTGAGAATTCAATTAAATCAGGCATTCTTGCCATAGTTCCATCATCGTTAATTATTTCACATATTACTGCAACTTCTTTAAGACCAGCGATATTACATAAATCAATTGATGCCTCAGTGTGTCCTGCTCGTCTAAGTATTCCACCATCCATTGCTTGAAGAGGAAATATATGTCCTGGTACATTAAAATCTTCCCTGGTTGATTTTTCATCAAGTAGCCCTTTTATTGTTTTATGCCTATCACCTGCTGAGATGCCTGTAGTTACGCCGTGTCCTTTTAAATCTACTGAAGCAGTGTATGCAGTTTGCATTTCATTATTTACACCTTGCATAAGTGGTAATTTTAATTTTTTTGCGATGTCTGACGAAATTGGTGCACACACTAATCCTTTACCATACGTAATCATGAAATTAATATGTTCAGAAGTTAAGTGCTCTGCTGAAATAATTAAGTCACCTTCGTTTTCCCTATCTTCATCATCGACAAGAATTATCATTTCACCATTTTTAAATGAGTTAATAATACTTTTTATATCAGTTATCATAATTTAGCTTCTCTAGATATTTTATAATTATGTCGTACTCAACGTTAACTGAGCTTTCATCTTTTAGGTATTTAAAATTTGTACGATTGTATGTCTCGTTTATTACCGCTACTTCAAAATTATCTGATGATGGAGAAACAACTGTTAAAGATACTCCATTTAATGTAATTGATCCTTTATCTACTATATATTTTGATGCAGCATCCTTAAATTTAAAAGTCCACATTTCATTTTCTAACTCTGCAATATTGGAAATTTTAATTGTTGAATCAACATGTCCCTGTACAATATGACCGCTTAAAAAACTATTTAAAGTTGAGGGAAGTTCTAAATTTACATATCCACAATGGTGTTTATTTAAAGCAGTTCTACTAAATGTTTCTTCTGATACTTGAAATACTAGATTGTTATTTTCATAATCTGAGAGAGTTAGACAGCAACCATCAATTGCAATACTTGTACCAAGGTCTAAATTTGAAAATTGTGAATTACCAAATTTAACAACTAACTTATCATTATTTAATTCAACAATTGTGCCTATATCAATAATTATTCCAGTAAACATTAAATATAAGTATATGTTGTTAATTGGTTATCTTTAAGAGGAAATTTATTAATTACTTTATATTCAGAGTTTAATTTATTTAATATTGGATCAGATAACGGGTTACCGTTATTTATTTTTTTACTGCTTTTAAACCAGTAAAAATTGTCATATTTCAGATTGTTTAGAAGAAATTTGTGTAAGTAGTTACCACCTTCAACTAACAATGAGTTTATGTTTAATTCTGAATATATATTGTTGAGGTTAAATTCTCCATTTAGTAATGGATAAATATTAGATGCTGAATGATTAAAGGATGTTAAGAATATAAAATCATGATATATGTCGATATATTTTTCTATATTCATATCAGATCCCCAGAAAACTATTTTCATTGGAGTAATATTTGAAACGTCTGAATTGCGTATATTTAATTTAGGTGAATCAGTGATAAGAGTATTTTTACCTATGGATATACCATCTACAGTAGCTCGCAAATAGTGAGTAACTGACAAAGAGATTTCGTTAGTAATGTATTTGTCTATTGAATTATTTTCATATATAAAATTATTATCAGATGTTGCTATTTTTCCTATAATCGTTGGCTTGATAATTGATAATTTTTGATTTTTATAATGTGGATTAATAAATAGGTTTGCATTTTTTTCAAATGATATATTTACATTATTTTTCTTTAATAATTCAATACTTTTACCATTTGTTCTAATGTCTATATCAATATCTCCTATAACTATATTTTTAATTGGAGTTTTTAGTAGCTCAGTACAACAGGATGGCGAACTATCAGTATGAAAACATGGTTCAAGTGTTACGTACAATGTGTCTTCTTCAGTTATAACTGAATTATTTATAATTTCAATTTCTGCATGGTTTGTGCCAGGTCCATGATGTACGCCAGTACTTTTAATATTTCCAAATTTATCTACAAGTACTGCTCCTACTTTAGGGTTTGGGAAAGTCTGAGTATTTAAAGCTGCTATTATTGCTTCTTGCATATAGGTTGTGTAATTAATATATGTAAGAGATTTATCCAAAAATTGCTCCTCCTTGAACAGCAATATCAACTCCTAGATCTTTATAGTCCGTTAAGTCAGAATCTTTTATTCCTCCATCAAGAATTAAAATACCTTCATAATCTGGAAATATTGTAATAAATTCTTTAGCTTTATCTAATAATGAGATGACTTTAGATTGATTTGAGAATCCCGGATTAACTCCTAGTAATAAAACTCCAGCTGCATGTGGCAAGTAGTCTTTAAGATTTAAATTGGATGTTGAAGGCAAAGAAGCAATGCCCATAAATTTATGCTTTTCACTTAACTTAATAAAATTTTCAACAGAAATTGATTCACTATGGACAGTAACAAAATCTGCACCATTGTCGAAAGCTACACCAGCATACTTTACATTATCATCAATCATTAGATGAACATCAATGTAGTATTCTGTTGCTTGCTTGAGTTGTTGAATAATCTTATATGACATGCTTATATTATCAGCAAAATGTCCATCTGTTATATCTATATGTAGTTGATGAAATTTATCATTGTTATTATTTATATCTTCAAGAAGATTAAGTTGATTTGCAGCTTGTACACTTGCAGATATTTTCATTTAATACCTCTTATATAATCAGGAAATAGCATTTTTTTCTTTCCCTCAGGAGTTACGTGTTTTGGATAAAGCACACCCTCTTCAAACATTATACCTTCAGAATCTTCAAAATTTGAGTAAGAATGTATCTTTAAAATTTTATCTTTATATGTTGTATACGCTGGTCCCAATACGTTAAATGCTCTAATTTTTATTTTGGAATTATGTAAATTATCGTTGGTAATATTAAAATCAGGCTTAGAAAATTTCCTAGTTAATGAGCCTGTACCGGTTTGTTTTTGACCATCAGAATTAAAATCTATTGAATTATAACTTTTAATAAAAACCCGAGATAGTTTATCGTAAAGATCAGACGCATAGTCATTACTCTCTACATAAATTTGTTCTTGATATACAATTTTTCCAGTATCTATAGATTCATTAACTTCGAATACAGTAATTCCAGTTGTAGAAAAATTATTTAAAATAGAGAATTCAACCGGTGAAGGTCCTCTAAGTTTAGGTAATAAACTTAAATGGATGTTGTATATTTTATTATTGTTCTTAAGAAAATTTGGAGTGAAAATTTTGGAGAAACTAGCACTTATACCAAAAAGCATATCATCATATTTGTCATTACTTTTGTAGTAAAAATATTTAATTTCTTTATTTATACAGTATTCTTCAACAGCATTCAATATAAATCTCTTACCACGTCCTTTCTGAATGGGTGGAGTTGTAACAACTTTTATATTTTTATCACTATTAAAAATCGTTTCTAGATAAGGTATGCTTCTTGAGTCTGAACCAAAAAAATATTTATATTTTGTCACCTGGAAATCCTTTTATAGATATTTCTTTCATTGCTTCTTTTCTAATTTTTCTTTTAAGTTGTTTCAATAATAGATGTCCTTGTAAATGATCATATTCATGTTGTAGAACTCTTCCTAACAGATCCTCTCCTTCGTATATTACTTCTTCACCTTTTTCATTTATACAGGATACTTTTGCATATTCATGTCTTTCAATATCCCAGTAATAACCAGGAAGAGAAAGACATCCCTCCATAAAAACAATTGATCCTTGAAGATCTTCTATTTTTGGATTTATAGCTACATTAGGGCCATCCCCTGCATCAAATACAAATATATTTTTATTAATACCTATTTGAGGTGCTGCTAACCCAACACCAGGTGCTTCATACATAATGTCAATCATTCTTTTCGTAAGGGAAACAATATAATCATCAATATGATCTACATTTTCAGATTTCATATTTAATGCTGGATGGCCAAATGTCACAATATCATTCATTAAATAAACCTAGCTCTATTTAGATCATAATTTTTAAGATCTTTATACATATTCATAATTTCTAAATAATCATAACTTTTTCGTAAATCTATATTAATTTCATATAAACATCCATCGTCTATTTCAATTGGTCCTTTTACAAGGTTATTATTTATATCTTCTAAAGGTTTTTTACTAATAAACGTAAATATTTTATTTAATAAGCTGGGTCCATATTTTGATCTTGTCTCTTGTTCTTTTTTAATCCATTTGTTGATACTTTTACTATTTAAAACTTTATTAATGTTTATTTCATTAGTAGAAAATATAATCGTCTTTATATTGTAAGTTTTAGCATGATTCAATATGGATAAAAGATAAATAACTTTATAAGAATTAATAATATTATTTGTCACTAACGTTGGGTTTATAAGCAAAATAGCCTCTATTTTTGCATCTGTTACTTTATCTGCATATGTAAATATATCTGTTTGAATTAAGGAACTGTTTGAATATACGTGGAGTACCTTATCAGGGTACTTATATGAGAATAAATTAATGCAATCTTCGACAGAATTTCCAATAAAATATTCTAATTCATAATTATGATCACCTTTATATTCAAACGGTTGATTGTAAAATTCTAAATTTGGAAATTCATTAATAAAAAAAAATGATCCACCAAATATATTCTGCTTAAGATGAGCTGATTCTGTAATACTTAGATTATTTAATTTTGGCAATTTCCAAGCTGGATGATTTGAATCATAAAAATAATAATTTGTATTTTTTTTTAAATTAATCTTTTCAAAATTTGTATTAAGTAAAATAATATTTTTAAATTTTTTACTTAATATATTGTTAATCTCATCTTTACCACCAAATTTTTGATAAAAGTCAATATTTGTAATTTTAGATAATTGATCATTTAAATTTTTTGCAATTTTAAGAGATGGTACGAAAAATACATTATTTCTATCTGTGTCTATATATTTAAAATTAGTGAGGGATATGTTTTTAATACTTTTATTAGTCAAAACTTTTTGATTTTTATAATTTAAAATATCAAATAAATTATAGAGAATAATACCAATATTCAATTTATTAGATATGGCCAACTGTTTGAGGTAATCTAAATGATCTTCATTTATCGTAATACCTAAATATTTGTTTATTTCTTTTACATTTAAAATGTCTGTTTTTTCAGTCAAAGACAACACAATACCTTTGTAATCTTTGTTTCTAAATGGCACACTAATTATTGATCCAATTTTTATTTTATCTGTTACATTATTAGGAACTTTGTATGTAAATAAATTATTTGTATATGTATTGTTTGAGATTATTTCAATATCGACATACATATCAATACTCTAAAGTTGTAAGTATCGCCTCAGCAATATCATGCTTATCTAAAGTATCGGATTTATAAATTAATTCCTCACTATTAATAATAGATATTTTATTATTATCACTACCAAATTCATTTTCCAGAATGTTATTAATTACTAGATAATCTACATTTTTTGATTTAATCTTCTTAAAGTTTAACTCATCATCCACTTGTGCAGAGAAAGCTATACATTGAATATTTGGATAATTAGATTTTATAGATCCTATTACATCATTATTAGGGATAAGTTCTAGATTTATTTTTCCACTACTTCTACTAATCTTTCCATCACTTTTATTAATAGTGAAGTCTGAAACTGCTGCTGTCATAAATATAGACAGTGTATCATTAATTTCAGCCACAATAGTTTTATGTAGATCTTCTGAATTTGTAAATGAAATATTTTGAATACCAGGAATTGTGTTAATCATTTTTGAGTGTATATATATAACGTCGTAACCCCTTGCAGTTAATTCTATCGCAATTGACCTACCTTGTTTACCTGATGAACTATTTGTAATTACTTTTACATCATCAATAGGTTCTGTTGTTGGGCCTGAAGTTACAATAACTTTTCCTTTTACCTTATTAATTCTATCTTTCAATTCATTCGGCTCTATCAATCTACCTAATCCTCGGTCACCAATATCAAGATTTCCATATCGAGGTCCTACAATGTAATTGCTCTTTGAAAGATTATTTATATTTGTAGTAATTTGATCATTTATATACATCTCCTCATGCATTGCTGGACATATATATATTGGTTTTGAAAACATAAGGATTGTAGATGTTAATAAATCATCAGCTATTCCTGCTGAAATTTTAGATATAAGATTTGCAGAAGCAGGATAAATAATAAATTCATCAGCCCATCTTGAAAGTTCTATATGAGGTGAACCTAGTAACTCTTCCCATTCAGAATATACAGTGTGAGTATTTAAAAAATCTTTAGATAAATATTTCAATCCATTGAAGGTTGAAAGTATTTTAAAATTATAATCTTTTGAATACAGGTCTATGAAAGTTTCAGCTTTTGAACATGCAATACTACCTGTTAAACCAAGTAGTATATTTTTTTTCATTAATCTTGGTCTGAAACTTCGACCTTTCCTGCTGCGATTTCTTCAAAAGCAACAGTTAGAGGTTTTCTGCTTAAGCTTTGGACTTGAGGAGGTGTATATGCTCCAATACCCTCACCTAGTTGATTAAAGTATGAATTTATATTTCTTGCTCTTCGTGCTGCTGTAATAACTAAAGCAAATCTTCCTGGTGTTTCTTTTAATAAATCTTCAATAGGTGGTTTTATCATGATTCCTCCAATGAATATATTATATCAAGTATCTGATTAACGGAAGTATTTATATCTATATTGTCTACATGGTATTGATATTGTGATTTTTTCTCTCTTTGTAATGTCGCCAATGCCATTCTTTTATTAATGAATTCGTTATCATGTCCTCGATTTTTTAACCTATTTATTAACTCATTATCATCAATATCAATAAAAATACCTATAAAATGATTATTTTGACTTAATAGTTTTGTTGCACCATTTACTTCAAGATCCAATAAAATTATATTGCTTTCTTTTAGGAGTTCTTTTTTACTAGTTCCATAATAAAAGCCTCCGTATTGTTCATATTCAATCATTAAATCCTCATTTATTAATGAATTAAACTCATCGTTACTGATAAAGTAATAATCTTTACCGTCAACTTCATTTTCACGCTGAGGTCTAGTTGTATGAGATACTGAAAAATAAAAATCTAAATCCGTTGACATAGCTTCAATAATTGTATTTTTTCCTACACCTGATGGTCCTGTAATTATGTATATCATTTAATTCTTAATATATTCAATTATTAATTTAATTTGCTTTTTATCTATATCCGTAAATCTACTATTTTCATTTAAGTTTATAGTAGAAAGAAACTTTGAAGTTGCAACTTTTCCAATATCACCTGTGCTTGTAAGATATTTGTGAACTCTAATTGATTGTAAGTTAACATTTTCGCATGTATTCATAACGTCTTCCTCAGTTAAATTTAAAGGATTAAATGAATTTATAAATTTATCTCTTTCATTCTTAATATTTTTAATCTCTTTATAAAGATTCATTATTTTTACTTATATTATCTAGGATAGCATTTACAAATTTCGCACCATCTGAAGACCCATGCTTATCAGTTAATTTAGTCCATTCTGAAAGTATTACTTTAAGAGGTGTTAAATTCATCATTATTTCGGAGATACCAAGAATAAGTGAAGTTCTCTCTGTTTTTCCTATTCTTTCAATACTCCAGTTGTGTGAATGCTCTTGCGTTAACTTAATAATTTCATCATAATTATCACGAGTATTTTTTAATAATTGTTCAGCTCTAACAAGCTGATTATCTGAAAGATCATTATCTACAAGCACACAAGAATTAATATCATCATTTGAAAAAAATGATACAAGACAATAATGTCTAAAATCAAATTTCATGCTCTGGTAATGTAAGCTTGAGTTTTTGAGTCAATTTTTATTAAATCATCTTCGTTAATAAACATCGGTACTTGTATTGTAAAGCCCGTTTCACATGTGACTTCTTTAGTTGAAGAATTGACAGAGTCACCTTTAACTGCAGGCTCAGATTTTGTAACCTTTAAAGTTATTGTAGTTGGTAATATTATGTCAATTGGGTTATTATCATACATCGCAATTGTAACTTCTTCATTTGGCTTTAATAATATTTCCTGTCCATTTAAAATACTTTTATTTAATGATATTTGTTCATAAGTTTCATTGTTCATGAAATAGTATTCATCAGTTTCATTATATAAAAACTGAAATGATTGTTTATCAATGAATGCTTGTTGTACATCTTCGTCTGCTCTAAATGTTTTCTCAACTTGTCCACCATTTGTTAAGTTTTTTAATTTAGTTTTAACAAAAGCTTTCCCTTTACCAGGCTTTACATGTTGATATTCTAAAATTTGGTAAAGAATATTATCAACTAATATTGACTGACCTGGTCTAATGTCGTTAGTAGATACCATTATGGAATTACACCTTCTTCTTTAGCTTTATTTTTTAAATTAATAAAATCTTCATAGTTATTAGTAAATGTCATTTTTCCATTTATGTCTGTTAATAAATAGTATATAAAATCATTTTCAGGCGTGTCGAATATTGCTTGCATAGCTTTTTCGCCGAAACCAGAAATAGGTGTTGGCGGTAACCCTGTAAATTTATAGATATTATATGGACTATCGACTTGTAAATCGATTAATAAAACCTGAGACTTCCTTTTTTGAAGTGCATAAAGAACAGCAGCATCAATTTGTAATAACATATTATCGTTTAATCTATTTCTAATGACAGATGATACTAAAGGTCTATCTTCATCAAGTTTTGCTTCAGCTTCTATTAAGCTTGCTATTGTGAAAAACTCATTTGAATTATTAATCCATTCCGGTACTGAGTAATTTGATAGGAGTAATTCATATCTTTTTTCTAATTCAGAAACCATAATTTGTAAAATATCTTCACCATTTGCCTCTATATCTATTTGATAAGTATTTGGGAACAATAAACCTTCCCAATTTTGAAGTTCTAAAGCTTCAGTACTGTCTAGATAATTACTAGTAACAAGTCCTGAAGTAAGTGAATTTTCTAATTGTAAAACGTCGTAACCTGTTTGTGCAGATAATATTTCTAGAGTTTCCGAAATCCATAATCCTTCTGGAACAGTAATAGTGTAAGTTTTTAATGGAGGTCCTTTAAGGAGTAGATCTGATACTTCTTCAAACGATAAACTATTTGGTAATTCATATGTTCCCGCTCGTAATTTATCTGTGAGATTTTCATTTCTAAGATATAACTCAAATGCTAATTTAGAGGAGATAATACCTGTGGAATCAAGAATACTTGAAATTTCTGATGCTGATGAACCTTGTGGTATGTTTACTGTTATTACTTCTACTGTTCCTTGATTCAAATTTTCGTTAATTTGATTTCCTTCAATAGAATCTGCAGTAGAAGTAACAATGTTATATAAAGCGTATATAAATATTAGTGTTGCGAGAAGTTGGATTGATGTTCGATTTTTAAGAAATAAATTATTCATTTTGTGCAATGTAGCTTTCTAATATAGCCAATGCTGAAAGATCATCAACCCTTTCACTTTCATTATTTTTAAAAAGTTTTGATGAAAGTCTTTCGTCAATTTTATGAATCTTTACATTTAAAATAGATAAATCTACTATAAAATCGTTTACTAAATTGGTCATTCTATTTTCCGAATTATTTAGGCCAATCGGATATCCTATAACTATTTGATTAATTATATATGTTTTAATATATTCTTTAATAGTTTTCATAGTATTATCTTTTTTGCTATCAATAACAGCAACAGGAATAGGAATTGTTGTTTTATCTGTTCTCACTGCTAAACCGAGATATCTCTCGCCGTAATCAATTGATAATATATTGTTCAAAATTAAGATTCTTTAGATATTATTTCTTTAGCTAGATTAAGTGCTTTTACCGTATCAAAATTATTAGGACCACCACCGATTGATAGATTTTCATCTTTAGACGCTCCTCCACCATATAATTTGGATATTTCTGTTACAACAGATGAAATATTTAATTTAATATTATTTTTAGTTGCACCAACTATAGAATTCTTTCCATTGATAGATGAATAAAGTAATGTTATTTCTACTTGGGTATCGTTCACAATTTGTAATGCTAAGTTACGTAATTCATTAGGACTATCTAAATTTACTTCATCTACATATACTTTTTGATTATTTATAATTTCAGCGTTATCTTCAATATTATTAACTAAAGTCCTTATTTCTTTACTCCTTATATTTTTGAATTTTTCTTCAAAATCCTCCAAAGTTTCGAGTTGAGATTTAAGTTTTACAGGTACATCCTCAACACTCACATTTAGGATATTTGATACTGACTTATAAGATTTGTATGCATTAGATAAAAATTCGTATGCTAATTTACCAGATAACATTTCAACTCTTCTTAAATTAGAACCGATTGATGATTCTTGCAATAAAACTATTAGCCCTACATCATGTGAATTGTGAACATGAGTTCCGCCACATAACTCTTTAGAAAAATTACCTATATTTACAACACGTACGTCATCATCATATTTATCACCGAAAAATGCTAAGGCACCTTCACTTTTTGCGTCATCTATATTCATAATATTTGTTTTTACTTCAAAATCCTCAAAAATGGCATTGTTAGATAATGTAAATATTTCATCCAACTCCGAAGAGGAAACTTTTTCAGTATGACTGAAGTCGAATCTAAATTTACCTGGAGTAACATTTGATCC
>Ga0181406_1000642_pt1 | contig 13303 bp, 17 predicted proteins | sample 29SPOviralmetaG_FD_130135 | JGI IMG/M metagenome (GOLD analysis project Ga0181406, IMG submission 130135) | Marine viral communities from the oligotrophic San Pedro Time Series (SPOT) site, San Pedro Channel, CA, USA - 29 SPOT_SRF_2011-12-20 | ecosystem: Environmental > Aquatic > Marine > Strait... | reverse complement strand
GTGTCCCCCCACATAAGCATTTTGTATAATTTTTACAAGTCCCAGCATACCACACGCACCACACCGCTTTCGCAGTCCTAGCTCATTCTGGCAAAAATATATATTTTATTTTTTTTTTTACATTTATACATAATACAAAATTAAAATTGATTGCCTTTATTATCTACACCAACGACAACAGCAAACTATGTCCTCTCAACAACCTACACCTCAACAACTTCAATCAAAAATTACTTCTCTTCAAAAAGGTAAAAAATATGCTTGGGGAAAATATTATGGTGAAGTTAATAATCAGTTAAGTCAAAATACCACACAATATAATAGAATGAAAGAATTTGTGGAAACTATCCCTACACATATTAAGGAAGAATATATTAAAATGTTAGAAGAATTAAAAAAAACTATTGAATATCCTATTTGTATGAATATTATTGAGAATAATGATTTACAATTATCCAACTGCGGACATAAATATTGTAAGACTTGTTATGATAGAATACTAACAGATAGTAATAAATGTGCTATTTGTAAAAAAAAACTTAAATGGAATTAACATTAAAAAAAAACATTATACAATTAAAAAAAATGATATAAATATTTTTTTAAGATTTATACATTTTAGAAATTTAAAATTGATTTTTTTATTTTTATATTTTAATCATATCATGAATAATAATTCTCAACAATCTACTAATAAAAAAAAAATAGTCTAAATGATAAAAATAAAAATATTTTCAAAATTGATTGCTCTATTGAAACTAATAAGACGCCAGAAAATATGAGTATATGCTATAACCAAGAAATTTCTAATTTGGAATTTGCAAATGAATTAGGTGAAACAAATATGGAGGAGATAGAGAAACAACTTAAACAACTAATGGCACAAAAAAAATATATATTAGATATGAAACAAACTAATAAATTATCATTATCTGTTCTATATCAAAAACGACAACAAGAGAATATTAATATTAAATTTTTACCATTCTTGCCGAAGGAGGTAAATAGTCTTATTAGAGATAAATTAGATATTTGTAAATATGAAACATTAGATAATATATATGAAAATATGATTAAGGATTGGATACATTATGAATGTTATGAAGATAAAATGAAGTTTATTGGTTCTCAAATTGGAGACCAAATTAGTAAGGATTATAATAGAGAAATAAATAGAGGGTGGGCCCTTCAACGAATGTATTGGGTAGGTGAAGAAACAAAATTAGAGTTAAATGAAGATACAAAGCAATTTAATTATGAAGTATTGAAGGATTATAAATTTGACGAAGAAAATAAACAACAACAGGCAAAAAAAATATTAATGGGAATGCATACGCCTGGCAGTTTTGGCACAATTAGTCAGCGAGTAATTGACCCACGAGGAATGTGTGAGGGTAGTGAAATGAGAAGATTTATAAATGATAATGCATTAGAAGGAAATGAATATAGTTTAAGAACACATTTTGGAGATTGGAATAAAACACATATGGCTATTTATCTAATGAAAAATATTGATAAAATACTTAAATATTGGATTGAAGTTGAAATGGAATATTTGGCACTTCTTAATAAGGTTTTAAAAAAACTAAAAGCATTTTATGCTATTACAGATAAAACTAAATATTGGACTAAAATGTATAGTGGAGAATATGATAAGGAAGAACTAATGAATAAAATTTATTATAGTGGGCGTATTGGGACGGATTGGTGTGGAGACGAGACTAATGAATGTGATAAAAATAGTAGAGAGAAGATTGAAAAATATTGTGAAGCATTTATAGATAAAAATAAAATACCTGTAATTAATAAAAATGGCAAACTTACGAATAAAACTAACTATTCTATTATGGGTTATGATATTGTTAAATATTTAGAACATAATACTCTTGCAAAAAGATTTGACGAAACTATGTTTGATTTTTCACATTATGATAAATTTATGTGTAAATGGCATTATGATTATAAATATTATGGCAAAATATTTATTCAATATTATCTTAATAAATCGTGTAGTTTTCAAAAACATTTAGATAGTAATAATATAGATTTTGACTATGCTGAAATGAGAAAATATATTGAGATTGGATATAGTAGAAATAATAGAAGTGGTGAAGGTGAGGAGTATGAGCGATATGAGAAATATTATTTAAGTCTTCGTGATAATTATTTTACGAGAAGTTTATATGATTATAGTGAGCATTTATTTAGAAGATTTGATAGAGGTATGAGTGAAAATATGGATAAAGCATTATTAGTTATAAATGAATATCTCGGTAAATAAAATATATAATAAATATATTAATGTTAGTAAAAAAAAAACTATTAAAAAATTATTACATAATACTAATCTTAAAACATATATTATTGAAAAAATTATTAAATGATAAAAAAAAATAAAATATATATTTTTGCCAGAATATGCTATCACTTCAAAAGCAGTATGTAAAATGTGGTTTTTAATTATATATATTTTTTTTTATTTAAGAGTTGGCAGTAATGACGCCTGTGGCACCATCAAGGATATACATAACATCATGGACTACGAATACATCAACAAGACAGGCAGTAGCAACACCACCGAAGTTATTGGCACCATCCCCAGTTTGGGCGTGTAATACAAGAGGTAATCCTTGCCCGGCAAGGTTCTTACCAGCATATGCCGCATCATAACTTTCTAAATCTAAACAGAATAGACAACGAGAAGGTTTGGCAAGTTTATCGTCAGCCGCTGAACGATAGTAAATAGAAACAGGTTTAGCAAGGTTTCTACTGGATATACAATCACAACCACGAAGGTCGCTATTGAAATAACCAAGAGCCATTTGAGTATTGGCCATTAAGGCGCCCTTATCACTTGCAGAAGATTTAATTTGTTGTGCTGGAATACGAATACCACCAACAGCATAGTTATATTCACTAATGGCGCAGTTTTGGAAACCTGATACAGAGTTGGCCTCAGCATTAGTAAGAGAAGTATTAATACGAATACCAGCAAGTAATGATTTAACGGATCGTTTGCGTGTGGAGAATGTTAATGTTTCAGTTTGAGAACCACCACCAGTTATAGTTTGTTGAGTATTTTGAACTCCTACTGAATGGATTTGAATAGGCACACCACTACCCATAGCAGAACGGAACATAGCGGCAAATTCAGGGCCAGGGCGTAAGATAGGTAAATGGAGCTCCCAGTTGGAAGTTTCAAAAGCAACAACACCAGGGCCAGCATTATTAGGGGCAATAGCGGCAGTGGAATTAGCAGATAAGGTTATAGATAAATATGAAACTCCTTGCGTGTAGCCAAGAGGCATATATCTATCAGCGTTGAAGAAGGCAGAATTAGGGCGGTGAGTAATAGTTCTTGTGGCGTTATTAGCAAGTTCAGTAGCACCAGTCGCCTGTAAATCAGCAAGGGCAACACCAGTAGCATCATTAAGTAAGCCGGCGATACAACTATCAGTCCCTGCTCCATCCTCTTCATGATTAACAGAAGTAATTTTTTCGTGATTATCATTAACTCTTAACATAGCAGAATAGTTATTGTAATGTATAACTTCTTCTAATAAGGCACCAGTGCCTCCTACTACTCTCCAATTATCAATTACAGTCGCACCACCAACAGAAGGATCTAAAAATATTGATGAACCTGAGGCATTATTTTTTAAATTAAATTTTAAATAAGCTCTTTTTAAATCAACGAAGCATTCACTCGGCACATTAAATGGAATGCGGACTTCTTGGTTGGCAGTAAATGTCCCACCATTAGAAGGTATGGCAGTAGAATATGATAAATCTAATTGGGGTTGGGGCATAGAGGGAACTTCGCTTAGGCGCATTTCAAATGGGGTCGTGGCGTTTTCGTCCATTATATTATATATAATATAAAAAAAAAAAAAAATTTTGAATTAAATTTAATTAATGATTTAATTAATTCAAAATTAATAATTTAATGCTGGCATATTTTTATTTAAAATATCAACTTGTGGAGGCACATAAACACATAACCATAAAACCCATTCTTTATTATTAACATTAACAAGTGCTGTGCCGTCTTCATCTGTTAGTTGAATTTCTATTTGGTTTTTAAATGGATTAGCAATTGCTACATAATCATTAGGATTACTTTGATAATCACTATAAGTATAATCTGTATTGCCTGTGCCGACAACACCAATTATATTAGAAGAAATCATATTTTTATTTTTTGTTGATTGAAGTGTGCTTTCAATATTATTAGGATATTGATTAACTAATCTTATTTGAATTAATGAAACATCATCAGTTGTAAATTGTGCCGCTGATCTTTCTATTGAAAAATATTTTACTTTTATTAAACAAGTCCCAGCATTTTCTAATTCTTCGGCATTAGGTGCTTGGGATAAAATAGAACCAATATCAAAACGACATGTATTACTGGGAATTTGGGCTAAACAATCACTCGCATTTAAAAAAACATTAAATAAGTTAGTAGGATTTTGTTGCTCCATTATATATATATTATAATATTTTATTTTTTATTTTACTCGCTTGATAAATTAACATTAATGGTTTAATATTTTTATTAAAATAATCTTCACGAGTTCTTCTTAATGCTATATGTTTAAATAAATCATCGTCTAATTGATTAATATGTTCTAACATTACATTTAATTCACTTAATTCTTTTTTTATTAATTTATATAAACTTTTTTTTTTCTTCATTTATATATTTATGTTTTTAATTTTAAATTACTCCAATCGCCTAATTTCTCTTTAAAATAATTTTGTAATTCTTCTGTATCTTTTTTATTATTTTCTTTTTTAGTTAAATTAGTTTCTACTTGTCTTAACATTCTTCTTGTGCCTTCTACATCTTGTTCTCTTTCTTTTATTACTGATTGAGGTGCATTAAAAAAACTTACTAATAAATTAATCTCCCAATCTGCTCTTTCAAAATTTACATTATTAGTTTCATCTTGATATGTGATTAATATATCTATACTATTTATTTGTTGTTGTGCTAATTCACATTTAAAACTTTGTGGCGGTTCAAATGTAAAAAATGTATTTCTACTTAATTCAACTGGCACTTGTGCTATTACATTACTAAATTTACCATTATTACTTTCTATTACTTTACTATTATTTAAATTTGGCAATCTTATAAAAATACTATTTCTTGTATCTGTTATATCCACCGCCCTGTCGCTTGTAATCCCATTAGCATCACTAATAGTTTGTATTGAGGAGGTAAAACCCAAAAACCTACGGCAGGTATTATCACCTGTAAAATCAAATATTGCGTCATTACCACTATTAGTTATAGTTAATAAATTATTTATTTCATCATATGAAAATGTATATATATAAGTATTGCCCCATGTTGCCGATTGTGCTTCTAATAATGTTTTTAATTTAGCACCTAATTCTAATATATCATAAGAGCCACTTGGTATAGTTAATTCTACATATGCCTCTGAGCCTTCTTTAAATTTTATTTTATTATTATTATTATTATTTGATAAATTATAAAATGAATTAGGTATTGTTGCTGATATTAATTCTACTGCTAATATTTCATTATCTTCTGCTATTATATTAGAAAATAAATTAAATCTCCCAGCATTATTATTATCCCCTAACGCAGTTGATATTAGATCTCTACTGCGAATAGTGATAAAAATGTCGCCTCTTGTTTTATCCATATATATTATTATATTATTATTTTTTAATATGTTCCTAAAATATTACTAACATTTGTATTAATAGATACAGGCACATAACCATCAGGAGGCCCCATACTTACTATTGATGGTCGTGCTTTTTTTGTTTTATTTATAGGTTTTTGTCTTTTAAAACTACGATAGGGGCCTAAACCTTTTTTATCATATTCAGTTGCCATTTTTTTATCATAATCTAATTGTTGTTCTCTTGTTAATTTAAAATATTGTGCTTTTCTAATTTCATCAGGTAATTTTTTTTTACCTTTTTGATTAGGAGGTTTAGGTATTTGTGAAGTATCAGGTATAGTTTTTGCTAAACCTTGATTTATTAATTTATTTAATAGTGTATCCATATTTTTATTTATATCATCTTTCTTTTTTTTTTTTAAATCTTTTAGTGATTTTCTTGCTTCTTGGTTCATTTCACTTCGTAAGCTATCATATTGTGCATTTATTGCTCCTTGTATTTGTTGTCTCTCGTAATTTTGTAATAGTATATCCACAGGACTTAAATGATTTGGGTGCGAACTCATTATACTTTATTATAATATTTTTATCTTCTATTATTATATATGAAAAATAAAAAATCACTAATAGATAAAATGAGAAACCAATTAAAAAAAGAAGAGAAAAAAAAAAAATTAGAAAATGAAAAAAATAAAATTTTAATTATAGAAGAAGAAAAAAAAATAGAAATACCTAAATCATTAATTATTTACCCACCGCCTTATTAGCCGCCTTATGTGCTTGACTAAAACAACCTTTACCATCTCTTATATATTTTTTCATGTAATCAATATGTTTTTTAGTATGGTGTTTAGAATGTGTTTTAAACAATTCTACTTCTTCTTTTTTTAATGCTCTTTTTTTTAATGCCATATATTATTTATTATATATTTTTTACCATTCATATAAAATATCATTTTTTACTTGTTCTTTTATTTCTTCTATTACAACTTTATTATTTTTTTCTTGTTCTTCTTTTATATCTGCTAATTTATTTTGATCTTCAATCTCTTCTTGTCGGCGAAGGAATTGGCCTCTCATATCTTTTATTTCTTGTTCTGTATATTTATAATCTAATTTTTCTCTTGCGATAAATTCTAAAAATATATCAGGTAAGCGATAATTACAATCATTTAATAAATAATCCATATACTTTTTTATTTGTTCTTTTTTAGTTAATTTATCATTTGATTTAATTTCACTTACAATATCATATTCTTCTTTAAGCATAGAAAGGCCCTCCATTTATATATATACAATATTTTTTTTTTAAATTATTTTACCATTTGAAAATATGTTTTACCAAAAACGGAATAATAAGGAAATAACTTCTCCATTTTTTTTGGATTAAGTTTTTTCTTTTTATGTTTCTTTTCTATCTTATTTTCTTCTTCATCTTTTTTCATATAATTTTTCATTATATCATTATAATCAAACATTATATATATTTATATAAAATATTTTTTTTTAATCACTATCATATTCTTTTTTAACTTCTACTCTTGCAGGACTACGAGAAGCACTTGGTGATAAGTCATCTAAACTACTTTCTCTTTTAAGCATAACAGAGCCTGGCGGTAATGCTGATACAAATGCTGATACTTTTTTTGGTAAAAATTCTTGTTGTTGTTCTATTCTCGCAGTTAATTCTTTTTTAAGTAATCTTTGGCGCTCACTTGTTTTACCTTCTCTATTCGTCATTCTATCCCAAAATTCACCTAAACCAGTTTGGCCTAAACCTACTTTAAACTCATTTGAATTACCTGTAATATTACCTGCTAAATATGATCTTAATTTTTCTTCACCACTATTAAAATTTTTAGTTATATTATCACTTAAAAATTTTTGTGTTTTATCTAACTCTTCTATTACTTGTTCTTTTTCTGTTGCTTCTTTTACTAATTGTAATTTTTGTTCTGTTATTTGACTATTTTGTTCTTGTAATTGTTCTGTAAATGCTTTTTCTTTTTCTTGTTGTAGTTCATTTTGTCTTAATTGATCCTCCATTAATTTAGCATTTTGTTCTGCTTGTGATACTTGTTGTTCTGTTAATGCTTCTCTCTCTTGAATATTACGCATCGCTTGGTCGTATAATATTGAACTTGCCTTATTATCTAAATCTAATAATTGTGCTGTTTCATTTTCACTTTGTTCTATAAAACCTCTCCACTCCCATACTTCACTTGGATTATTTTTTATATCTTCTAATAAGTCTTTTCTTAATACATTTCTATTAGCGTTTAATTGTTCTTTTCTTGCTATAAACTCACCCATAGCCCCAGCACTAACTACTGATGTTTCACCTCCCATGTTTTCACTTAAATTTTGTAATAAGTCATTATAACCTTCTTCTATACTATTAAATTCTTGTTGATATGCTTGAAATCTATGTTGTCTATCTACACCAGTAATTGGACTTTGTGCTACTTGTGGTGGTGGTTGTGCTTCTCTTGGCTCATCTATTTTTTTACCTTCTGCTTTTTTATCTTCTTTTTGTTGTAATTGTTGTGCCAATTGAAAATCACCTTCTATTTCTTTCATTCGTGCTAATTCTATTGAGTTAGTAGGAGCACTACGAGCAACTAATATATCTAATAATTTTTCTATTTTACTATCTTTTCTATTATTACTTTCTTTTGCTACTTTACCCATTCTTTCTCCCCAACGAGTTCTCTTACGGCGTGTTAATTTTTTACCTTTTTTCTTTTTAACAACTCTACCCATTAAATAATCTGCCAAATTAGTCATATATAAATAAATAAAACAAAAAAAAAATAAATTATTATATTATAATATGCTTTCAAGAGCGGAATATAGAGGCCGATTACCTTATGAAGAATATGTAAGAAGACATAAAATGCGAGAGAACGCACATAGAGAACGAATGAAAGAATTAGGCCAAGAAGAAGAACCAAGCAGACCAACAGCAATCCCAAAAAAAAAGAAATCTATAACAGAACAAGCAAAGGAAAAAGCAAAAGAACAATTTAGAAAAGCAATAGAAAAACAAACTGGTATTGATACAAAAGAAGTAAGTGATGCTTATGACGCAGTTAAAGGAGGGCCTCCTAAATCAACACATGATAAAAGAAAAAAAAATGAAATCATTACTGGTATAGCAATTAATAGAGCAATTATACCAAATACAACAGAACTATCACAAGTAGAACAAGATAGAGCAAAACTATCAAATGCAAGTAAAATAGCTTATTTAAATGATGATGATTTTAGAACAGCACAAGATTATATGGATGAAAATAATTTAGGCACAATAGATAAAGAATTAAGTAATGGTTCTTCAATAGTAGTAGAACGCCCTAATGGAGAACACGAAATACATTATAGAGGCACTGCTGTTTCAAATAAACCTAATTATCATGATTTTATAACTGACGCAAGTATTATGACTGGCACAGAACAAGGTATAAGTGCTGGTATAACAGATATAAAACCACCAAGACAACTCCAAGAAGCAGAACAACAATTACAAAGAGCATTAACTAAATATGGTAGTATAGATCATTTAGGCGGTTATAGTAGGGGCGGTGGTATGGCACTTAATCTCGGGCATAAATATAATATAGATACAACAACATTTAATCCATTAGTAGGGCCTAAGGCAATAACAGGTTCTCATTCAACAACTGCTAAACATACACTTATAAGAACAACAGAAGACCCCACAACTATTGGTTTAGCAATTGGTAGCCCTAATAGTGAGGCTTGGGATGTAAAAGCAATAAAACCATTAGACAAATATAGTTCTAATATACCATTAAAAAATGTATATGACGCACATAGATTAGATAATTTTACAGAGGACGGCCCAAGAAAAAAACAAGAAGCAGAAATAACAAAAGCACAAAATAGGCAAGTAGATGCTAGTAGAAAACAATTAGAAAGAGTTATGTTAGGTGATATGAGAGATAGTATTAGTAATGGTGATAGTTTTACAGATTATATGGCAAAATTTAATCCTGGCGATAGTCAAAATACACCAAATGGTAAAAGATTAAAAGGCACAAGAATATATGGTAATGACCCTTATACGGAAGGTTGGTATAAGGCAGGTGGTAGATTTACAGAAGGAGAAGCAGATTTTATAAATGATGTAAGAGAAAATGGAGAAAATGCCTCTCCACACAGAGAAGGGTTAGAAGAAGGCAAACAATTAGCAGAATTTAATATGCGACAAAAAAAAACACAAGATTTCATGGGGTTTGGTGATGAGCAAGATTTACAACCTGCTTCACAAGAAGTAATAGAAGAGGCACGGGCAAAAGCAAGAGCAGATAGATTAGATAAAATAAATAGACCTGTTGGTGAAGAAGAAGAAGCATTAATAAAAAATTTAAATAAAAGTAATAGTAAATTTAAATTAAGTAGAAGTGAAATAGATGATTATAGACAAGGTGCTTCAAGTGATAATGAATTGGCAGTAAAACATACAGCAGCAGAACAAGAACATTTTGATAGCATACAAGCACACGATGATATTGCCTCGGCTCATGTAGAACATAGTGGCAATAGTAATGAATGGCGTTCTGCCAATCTTACTAACCTTGCTATTGGTTATGGTATTGGTTCAGGTGTGCAAAAATTAGCAGATTGGATCCCTGGCGAAAAAGAATTTGAAGAAGGATCAACTGCTGGAAGAATAACTGCTGACGCAACAAAAGGTGCCTCAACTGGTTTATTACAAGGTTTAGCACAAAAAGGTTTAGGAGGTTTAGCAAAGGATACAGCATTGGCAGGTTTTGTTGGGGACGCAGCAAGTGTAGCATTATTGCCTGAGGCAGTAGGGGGAGCTGTTGGTTATGTTGCAGGTGATTATGCCGCAGAAGAAGCAGGTAAATTAACTAAAAATTTAGGTGGCAGTGTGCATACACAACATTTAGCAAGTGATACTATTGGTGGTGCTGCTGGTGGTGGTGCTGGTGGTTTAGCGGCATTTGGCACAGCGGCATTAGCAGATGCTGCGTTAGGAACTGAATATGGTTCTGTATTAGGGCCAGAAGGTGCTGCCATAGGAGCAGTAATAGGCACAGGTATTGGTTTAGGTAGTGCTATATATGAGCAAGGTATTAAAGGTGTTGGAGAAGATATAGCAGAAGTAGGTAAGGGGATAGGTAAAGGTATTAGCTCAATTGCGAGTTCAATTGCTTCTTGGTTTTGATTGTGAAACTGGCATCGCCTTTATAGGTTCTGTTTCACAAAAATAAAATATAGGATAAATTATTTTATCAAGAAAATAATTAATAAAATTATTAATATATTCTCTCATTTTTTTTTATATTTTATAAAATAAAAAAAAATGATAAAACAATTATAAATATACTTTATTCTTAATATTGAATTTGGATTTAAAACCATTAAATATTTCACTATTACGAGTATCACAAAATATAAAATTATAAGGTTTAGTAAATACTCTATATAAAATCTCATTAAATATAGGTTTCTCTGTTGAAAAAAATTCTTCATACAAAGTTATTAATTCGCTCTTTGTATTGCGACAATCAAAAATAGCAAGGTGTGTAAGTTGATGCCGAATGTATGGGGGCAATTGTGTAAGTTTCTGCGCCGCTATGATTACACTAACGGCTCCACTCTCCAATTGTTCGCCAGTTTCTTCATCCATTATAGGTCTGCCTATATGTCGCCCATTATTCATTAATTTTTTTAGAATAATAGTTTCTTCACCTGCTTTTTTTATTTCGCTACCTATATCGTCTAATATGATTAATGTGCGCCCCTCCATACCATCTTCATTTTGTATTCTATCAAAAATAGTATTTAGATCCTTCACACTTGTATAAAATCTATCCTCGGGCAGTTTTGGTTTATTCGTTTGACTATGAACGCTTGGTGATACAATAAATACATTACTGAATTTTCTATTGTATATTCTTCGTTTGCCTGTTGATTGAGTAAGTGATTGTATTAGGTTTGATTTACCTGACCCACTTTTGCCGATACAGGCCATTCTAAATATGGATTTAGGTAAAGGATAAGGCACTCCTTCAATCTCATCATCACAAGCATATTTAAATACTTGTGGTTCTACTGCGTCCTTAATAGCAACTTCTTCAATTTGTGGTGTATTTATGGATGTATCCTCCATTCTATATTATTAAGATATATTTTTTATAATTTTTTATCTATTTATATATTAGAAAAAAAATTTGATTAAAATTTTTAAAAACCACATTTTAAAAACCACATTTTACATACTGCTTTTCTGCTGATAGCTAATGCTAGCAAAAATATATATTTTATTTTATTTATAAATAAAATATAAAAAAAAATAGTCGCGTTAGTAATATATATATTTAATGTGGTTAAGTAATTTGTTAATTAAATTTAATTAATATATTTCTTATTTTTTATATTATATTTCACTAATAAAAAAACAACAAAAAAAAAATAATAAAAAATATATTTTTGCCAGAATTAGCTAGGACAGCAAAAGCGGTATGTATTATGTGGTTTTTATAAGCCCAAACCTTTTAAAATTTGTAAATGTGTATATTCTTTTAATTCAGGCACTTTTTTTGCTTGTTTCTCTTTTTCTATTGGGCCTGTTTCTTCTTTTACTTCTTTCTTCTCATCTCTATCAGGTATATCTATTGGTTGTGTGGCAGGTGGTTTATCTGCTACAACTGGTTTCTTATTTCTTTTTCTTCTACTAATAACTATTTCTTGCTCACTATCACTACTATCATCCTCTACTATAATACGAGGTTTCTTTTTTTTCTTTTGTTTTTTAATAATTTGCACTACTGGTTCTTCATCACTTTCTACTTCTTCTATTTGTTTTTTTACTTTACTCATTTGTGTCTTCTTTTTAGTTATTTCTTGTTGTATAAATTCATCTTTATTACTTAATATTTCTTCATTAACATTTTTACTTTTATCTTTTACTGGTTCTCCTACTTCTTCTTTTGCCTTTCTTCTTGCCTCATATCTTATTTTATTTGCTGATTGTAATTTTGCAAAGTTTGCCTTTTGTGCCTCACTTAATTCTCTTTTTTTTTTGGTTTAGGTGCCTCCATAGTTTCTTCTTGCTCAACTGGCACTTCTTCAACAATATTTTCGGTTTGCTCCGCCTTTTTCTTCGGTGGCATTTTAATTATATATTAGAAAAAAATTTTAAAAAAAAATATTTTAATTAAATATAAATGAGTGTAAGATCATTAAATGGTTTAGGTAGTTCTGTAAATGTTTATTTAAATAGAGACCCAATACAGGCAACAGAACCAGTTTTGGCTACTCAACCAACTACAAGTGATCCAATTACAATTTCATTAAAAGGATTAAGCGGTTTTGGTGGTGCTGGTAAAGTGGTTCGTGTTAATAGTAATAATAATGGTTTAGAATATGGAGATGATATTAATACGCAAGAGTGGATTTTATCAAATACTCAATTATATCCTAATTCAACAGGCACTCATGTTGTAATAGGCACAACAACTAATCCAAATGATAGAGAACTATATGTAAATGGTGATATTGAATTATTAAGTAAAATATATTTTAATGACCCAAAAATATTTATTGAAAATAGTGGTGGTTATTTACATTATAATACAGAATAT
>Ga0181406_1000640_pt1 | contig 13321 bp, 21 predicted proteins | sample 29SPOviralmetaG_FD_130135 | JGI IMG/M metagenome (GOLD analysis project Ga0181406, IMG submission 130135) | Marine viral communities from the oligotrophic San Pedro Time Series (SPOT) site, San Pedro Channel, CA, USA - 29 SPOT_SRF_2011-12-20 | ecosystem: Environmental > Aquatic > Marine > Strait... | reverse complement strand
GTCTGTGCCAAGAACATATCCAGTGTTGGTAAAAGAGTTACCAGTGATATTAGCTTCGGCTGCTTGTGAATCTGATGATAAATACTTACCAACAGAGCCTCTTTCGCTGTCAACTAAAAGATGAGCAACAGCTTGTGTACGGTTTTTATTCCAAACCAAACCGCCTTCGCCTAACATATCTATGCCAGTAGTTATTGTTTCTGCTGACCCATCACCTTCATACAGATAAGTAGAGAACACATCTTCCACAAACAGATTGTCACCACCTGCGCTACCTGCTGCTGCTTGTAATAGCTTTTTATTACTTGGCATCTAAATTATCCTCTTAGGCTAACGCAAGTCCTGCAACAAATCCGTACCAAGTAGTACCACCGTCACAAGTCGTGAATACTAAAACGTCCGTACCAGATGTCGTAAGTGTAGGAGCAGTTGCAGCGGGCCAATCTACAGATGCAGGCCATGTTTGTGTTGCACTACCACCGTTGACTAATTTAATGCTAAATCCACAAAGTTCATCACTAGCTGTTGGATTAGAGAATGTCCAAGTAGTTGCACCAGTAGTTGTAGCTGTTACGCTGTTGCCTAGCGTGAGGTCGATAGTCTTAGCACCTGTCGCATTACCAATAGCGTTAGTGATTTCACCGTAGTCTTTTAAGTTAATTGCTGAGACAGTTTGATCTGCACCAGTTAACTGACCTGATAAGGTAGTGGCAGCTAAAGTCTTGTTGCTTAAAGTGTTAGTGCTTGTTGCTGTTAGATAAGAACCAACATCTACTAAATAAGTTTTACTTGACCACGCAGTAGATCCATCACCTACTTTAATCTTACTGGTATCTGTTTCTATTCCTAATTCGCCATTAGCGAGTGTTGGGTTTGCGCTTGTCCAGTTAGACGCTGTATCACGCCTAATTTGAATTATGTCAGCCACTTGCTCCACCTCCGTTTATTGATTGAACGGCAGTGTATGTTGAGTTTGCAAACCCACCGTCAGGATTCTTAATAACTTGTAATGATGAAAAAGCACCAAAGGCAACAATATCAATAATGTCTCCGACGGTTGCTCCTGTAGACAGGACAATGTTTGTTCCTGACGTTGCTGTAAAATCTGTTGCAACTAATAACTTACTGCCGTTTAGATAAACATCTACAAAACCTACGTCATATACAATCGCAAATGTTGTTTGACCTGATGTTGCAGTATAAGTTGCTCTGTTAGATGTAGCGTTAATTGCGCTACCTGCTGCCTTCCACGCTGATCCTGTATAGACACGCATTTCATCTGCTGTTGTATCGTAGTACAAAGCACCTGCTTGAAGTGCATTACCATCATTGTCTACGGTAGGGGCTGAAGACTTAGCACCTAAATATATGTCATCAAACTGGTCAAAACTGGCTGCTGCTGATGCTGCGCTGTTTGCAGCAGCTGTTGCGCTTGAGGCTGAATTTGATTCACTGGTCGAAGCATTTGCCGCAGAAGTCGAAGCTGCTGACGCGCTGTTGGCTGCTGCTGTAGCCGACGTAGCTGCTGAGGTGGCACTACCTAATATACCGTCAACATAGGCTTTTGTGGTTGAATCTGCTGCATTTGTGGGCGTTGCAAGACCAGTGATCTTGTTGTTACCCATCGCAATAGCACCAGACATTGTACCGCCTGATGTTGGAAGACCACCGCCAACTTGTGTGTCAACGTACGCTTTTGTGGTTAAATCTTGTGCAGCAGTTGGATCACCTGCCCCAGTAATCTTGTTAGTACCCATAGCTATCGCGCCACTCATAGTACCACCCGCAAGAGGTAGCTTTAATGCGATAGAGTTAGTTACTGTTGTGTGAAAAGCTGCGTCATCATCTAATGCAGCAGCAAGCTCATTAAGCGTGTCTAATGCAGCAGGAGCACCATCAATAAGGTTTGTAATTAGCTGATCGGCATACGCCTTGGTCACAGCGTCAGTCGCAGCAACAGGAGTACCTATATCTGTTAGTCGTGCAGTGTTAAAGTCTACTGTACCTGTTAACGCAAGATTATGTAAATTGGTAGTACCAGATGTTGCCGTAACATTTCCTGTCAAATTTCCCGTGACATTTCCTGTTAAATTTCCTTGGACATTACCTGTTACGTTACCTGTCACCGCACCTGTTAAGTCACCTGCAAAGCCTGTAGTAGCCGTTACGGTAGTTCCTGTAATAGCTAAAGCAGAGCTACCACCTATAACCATACCGTTGACTGTACCGCCTGTAAGGACGGCATTACTAGAGTTTAACGTACCGTTAGCGGTAAGTGTGCCTGTGACAGTTCCAGTAGCAGTAGTAATAGAGCTAGGATTAGTGCCTAGTTCTACAATTTGAGTAGAATTATTCTCTGTAAAAATTCGCTTGTCAGTTACGTTAACCGCTAACTCGCCTTTAACCAAGTCACTCGTACTTGGTACGGCTGAAGCAGTAGAACTATTTTTAGTTATAATGACTGTCATGGAAGTGTCCTGTTAGTTACCACTTTACCTTATCAGCCCAATAAGCTGCTGATGTTTTTCCTTTAGCTATGTTTTTTGCGTGTCTAGCTTTAAATGATTTTTGTCTGGCTTTGTTCTTAGAAGTCTTAGGGTTGCTACCTGCTCCTGAAACGCCTTGTTGTCCAAATCTTATAGTTTTTACTGTGTTACCATCTTTAGCCAATACAACATGGCTTTTTGTAGGATGGTTAGGAGTACGTTTTGGCTTATTATACCCACTAACTCCAAGTCTGGTCATTTTAGGGTCTTTTTTACGCATAAAGAAAATAGGGAGACAACACCGAAATGCTGTCTCCCCCACTCCTATTTAGGCATTAACGTTCATAATGAAACCAGAATCAGGACGCATAGTCTTTACGCCATACAACTGGTCAGCAGTATATAGATTAGCAAGCCATTCTTGCTTATACTGTGTCTGCGAACGTACACCCATTTGCTCTGCTAACACGAACGTGTCTTTATGAAGTAGTAGAGCAGCTTTGATCTCTCCACCCGCTGCGTTATTAGCAGCAGTCTCAGAAACAGTACAATTAGTAGAAACAAATACGTCAATGCCGTATAAATTACCAATCTTACCGTTCTGTACAGGCTGACCGCTTACGAAGTCAGAGGAGACATAACGATCAACACCCATGATTGCATTACGCAATGAAGGTGGTATTACAAAGCAACGATTATCAAAAGGAACGTCTGCGTCGTCCATCTTTTGAATCAGGTCACGGAAACAAGCATCTGTAAATACGTCTGCTGTTGTTACTGTGTCATTCGCAAAAGCAGTCAAACCTGTTGATGCGTCACAGTAAAACGAAGCTGTGTTTACATAGTTACCTGTAGCATTACCTAATGTTGTTGCTAGTCCATGGAGGTCTGTATCGACCTGACGCGCTAGGGCATAACCTGCGTCCCCAGTGTAAAACTGGCGAAGACTTGAAAGAGCTTGTGTCTCAGTAATATCTTCGATAAGTCTTGAATACTCAAAATGCTTATCAATCAATACTGCTACGTTACCCTCTGTATTGCCTTGAATGCTCACCGCAGTGCCTGAAGCCTTAGCCGTCGCCGTACCACGGACAGGAGCGGGTACGTTTATTGTATCGCCTTTCTTGCCTTGCATACCCATTTTCTTAACTAGGTTAGCGAGGACAAGCGATTTCTCGTATGCTGCACGTACTTCATCACTCCAAATTTCGGGAATGAAGGTTGCTGCTTTGGTGTTATTTACTACACCGCCTTGGGCGGGATATGTTGAACTAGCCATTATATTTCTTCCTTAATTATTTAATCATTTAACGCGACCCTCCTGATAAGCTAACATTATCTCGTCTGATAAAGCTGCGTACCTGTTAGGGTCAGTTTTCATTAGTTTAATAATGTCTGCACGCCTAAAGACTTTCTTACTTTTTGTTTCTGCTGTCCCTGCTGCTCCTCCAGTAGATGCGCTCTTTATAGAAGCACTCCTACTAGACTTCTCAGCGTTTACAGTTTGACCAATCAAAGACTGTCGATCTTTCCACAAACTGAATATCTCATCAGCAGCTTCGTAATCAAAGTTTCGATCAGCTTGTTGCAATAGTTTAGTTCTAAAAGAACTTTCTTGCACCCAGTCAACGAACTTAGAATCAGCTAGTATCTCAGCCATGTCAGGGTGTTTATCCTTGAGTATGGACTGAGCGCTGTTCTTCTTCATATCTACAGAAGCCTTTTGAGCTTCCTTTACAGCAGGGTGATTTTCTATTGCTTTCTGTATCGCCTTTTCAGGGTCAGTAAAGTAATCAACCTCTTCGTCTACAGTTTCTTCTTTCTTTGTGGATTGTGACAATACAAACTCATCAACAACCTTCCGTAGCTCTCCAACTTCTCCACTTTGACGACCAAGCATACGCTCGGCTTCTTGGTGCATTTGTACCAGATCAGCAGCGCTTTTATTGCGATACTTGTCTGGCAGTTGTTCTTCTTCACTAGCTTGTTCTGGTTCTTCAGAGGCTAGGTCAGACATATTGTCTACTTCTGGTGCTACTGCTTGTTCCTCTTGTCGTCCTGTTTCTTCATCTATCAGTGTAGCCATTATTAAACTCCGTGATTAAATCATTATGGAGATTGATGGTCATGTGAGGCTCTTACGAGTTCTCCTCACGGCGTTCGCGTTTAATTTGATAGTCTCTGTTTTTAGCCCATTTAGCCGTAGCATCTGGAAAATGACCAGATATAGGGTCTAAAGAACACTTTACAGCAGATACTATTCTAAACGCTGTTTTGTCGCATATTGAACACGTTGTTTGTCCTTCTTTCTCATCAATGTATTGCTCAGTGATGTGATTGTCGGAACAACGGAATTCGTAGATACGTCTAGGCATCTTGCGACTCCTTTCTAAGAGCATCTATAGCTTGATCTACTGTTATAGGTAGATTAAGTATAAGATTTGCTATATTTAGCTGCCCTTTCTTAAAATAGAGTTCATCGTTATCTTTAACTGCTTCGATGCCACCTATTCCAATTATTAGGTTAGAAATCTCTTTTTCTACGTTTTTCCAACCTTCTGTGAGCAACATATCTTGTATTTGCTCATAGTGTATTATATCATCTGTCAAAACTGTCATATTGTTTCTCCTCTTTAGGACAATAGTTGTTGACTTCTATCGACAAGTATGTTAATTGGCGCGACTATACCATAAAACTATGGAAAAGTCAAGTCTTTTTTGTACTTTCTTTCTTTACTATTTTTACTGCTAATTTCTTTATAGTTTGTTCTAGTTCAGCTATCCGATTGTCTAAACGAGCATAAGATTCATTAATCTGTTCAACTACGCTCTCCAGTTCTTTGTGGCTGACCATTACCGTTCTCCTTGACTACCTCTAGTCCTAGTTTTTTCTCATCTAACGCTAAATTAGCTATTCTCATGCGTTTTTCAAAGTCTTTATCGTCTTCATTAGCCCTCTGAGACGCAGCTACAGCCTTAATACGGTCTGTTTCTAGCTCTACAGGCACTCCTCTAGCCTCTAAACCAATCTTCTGCGCTCTAGCGTTAGATTCGTTAGCCTGTGCTGATAGCGCTGCTGTCTGGCTGTTCTTAAAGGCTCTTTCTTCTTCTGCTAGTGCTTGCTGCATCTGTTGCTGTTCTGGATTAGGCTGTTGAGCTTCTACCATAGTCTGTATCAAGTCTTCACGGTTAGTGATGTTCATGTTATCAATAACAGACTGTAAGATTACAGGGTATACAGGGCTTTCTTGTGGCATTGTTTGTAGTAGCTGTACTAGCTGTGCTACTTCGTACTCACGAGCAATAATGCCTAGCGTACTGGTAGCTACAAACTTATAGTCGTTAACTGGGAACAACTCTGGCTCAAACTGCATATAGCGCCACGCAGCTTTTTCAATAAAAGGCAGTAAGAACGCTTCTTGGAAGTTCACTAACGTTCGCTTTTGGCGTTTAATAATCCCACCTAAACTCATAGAGCTACCTGCTGACGTTGTGCCACCGCCGTTCATAGCCTGTTGAGCTGTGTCTAAGCTGCCTGTAGCAGCCTGTACCATACGCTGTAGAGCTTCTGCTTGAGCAAAGGTTATTTGATTAACCTGTCCAAAGTTAAAAGGCTGTAACACTTCAGCAGGGTTTCCGTTAGTTAGAAGCAGCTTACCTGCTTTAACCTCTGGTTTAATGCCTCTAGGCATCCGTGTAGCGTCCATAGCAAGCATTGGGTGTACAGTTAGGGCTAGAGCATCAATTCTTGCTCTTAACTCAGCATCAAGCGCTTTTTGGCTGTTAAAGCCCTTCTCGCACACGCCCATGCCCCAGAAACGGCTAGGAACTACGTCCCACGGAAAAGCCACTACAGGACGGTCTTCCATCATGTATGGAGATGCTTCAGCTTTTAATAAATGACCACCGTTAGCTATAACGACAATAGCCTCAACGTAGTAGTCCTCTCTACCTTCGTCATCCGTTTCACTGTCGAAGTTGACCATATCTTCGTCTTCTTCGTCAAAAGCGTTCTCAAGCATGTGTCTAGGCACTAAACCATAGTATTTAGTCAGCCTAACCTTATCCTCTGGCTGTTGACTTAACTCTTCATCAGGCTCTAAGTCTAAGTCTGAAGCTGCTGTGCCAATGTAGCCTTTTTTGTATACACCTTCTTCTTGTAACTGCTCTACTAAATGTGAAGACACATACTCATCAATGGCTACACCTACAGCGCTTTCTATGTCTGTAGCTACAGGGTCTATAAGAAAGTTTTGTGGTTGTATAGGACGTAGCTTTACCACAGTACGATCACGGACGTTAACGCCTACAGCGGTCATAGCGCCTTCCATGACTGGTTCGGTTGCAGGAACCATCTCTTTTTTCTTTTCTAATACAATCTCACCAATACCTGTACCGTATACAGCAGCGTTAATGAGACATTCACCTACAGCTTTTCTTATTTTATTTTTAGCAAACTCTTGAGACAGAGCTTCACGCAAAAAGCGTACATCACTTTTATCTGTATCGCCTAGATCATCTTCAATATCAAAGAACTTACCACGACCAAACGTAGCCTCTTCAATGTCAGCTACGTTATTCTCTACCGCCTGTAAAAGAGCAGGGCTAACTATCTTGCTTCTTTCGCTTTCTCTTGTCTTATCTTCATCTGACCAAATACCACGCCACAGACGATAGTATTCGTCAAACTTTCTATCGTAGTTGCTCTCAAAGAACTCACGCCAATCATCAACTTTATACATTACCCAATCTTCTAGGTTCTCTTCAAGCATCTTTACTGAGTCTTCAGTATAATCTTCCATATCAATATCCTGTATAAGAATCAAGAGATTCTGCGTAGTCGTCTATTTGATAGCCCCAGTCGTAAGCTACGTTAGCTAATTGGTCAATATACGCTAGTGAGTCCACGGTATCATCATGCACTAAATGATTAGGGAACTGAAACAATTCATCCATAAACTGTATGTTCCATTCTCCTTTGTTTAGCGTTATATGTCCGTTTTCAAACCTACCCTGTAAAGCCCACATAATCCTATCAGTCTTTTTCTTGTTTCCGTGGCTAAGTTCTTCAACTCTAAAGTATTTGTTATAGCGCCTCATTAAGTCAGTGATAGGAGACATTACTGCCTGTCTGCTAATACCTTTCTCAATACCTACTGCTATTGGTTGATGTTCTTTAACAGCGTCAAATATACGTGCTGCTGTTTCATCTAACGTCCATCTACCAATAATAATGTCCTTTACCCACCAACCGTTTTCACTAACCTTTACAACAGCTATAGAACTGTTATCTAAACGCTTGTTGCTTTTCTTACCAAGCTCTTCAAAACCTGCTAAGTCACAAGCTATGTAGTAATCACCTTCTGGCTCTTCTTCGTCAAACTTAACCCAGTCTTCTTTAAACATTTCAGAGCCTCTAGCTTCAAACGAAGCCATAAACTCTTGTCTAAAAGCATAACTAGACAATGTACGTTTAGCGCTGTCTATTTCTGTAGGGTCTATTAGAGGGTTGTCATAGCTTGTAAAGTGCCACGCATTATAGTCCTCTAACTTACCTACTGACGCTTCTGAGTAAAGATCATAGAAATGATTCCTACCCATTGGCGTACCAATAAACAATGCCTGTCCTTTTAAGTCACTCAAAGCAGGACGTAATATCAACTCCCACACTTCAGGCTTAAAGTCAGCAAACTCGTCAAGCACAACATAGCTTAACGAAACACCACGCATTGTTTCAGGACGGTCACTTCCTTTTAACGATATAGAAGCACCATTCACCAATTTTAGAGTTAGGTTGTTAACATGGCTATGTGTAATAACGCCCTGACCTAACTCAAGCAGCATATCCCAAATAACGTCTCTAGCTTGGCCTTGCGTCGGCGCTACATAGAAGACTTTTCCATTCTTAGACGATAGCGCCTTAACTAACAACAATGAAGCTGCTAATCTGGTCTTACCAGTTCGTCTACCTGCTGCTACAACCTTAAACCTAGACTCATCCGTCCACACCTCTTGCTGCCACGGAAGCAGGTTTATTTCTAACTCTTGTGTTGCTGACACTTAGTACGTCCAAACCACTTGTGGCGCACTGCGTATATCTACGTGTATAAAGCCTCTAGCAACACCAATACCGTTAAAACCTAATGCAATAGCGTTACGAATAATTGTAGCTCTTTCAACGCCGTTACTAACACCTATATCTGCTGCTATACCCTGTGTATGTACACCACCTTTACTTTTCTTAGCTTCAGCAGGGTGTGTAATGTCTCTATAGCCACTGGTTATAACAAAAGGGAAGTCACACGCTTCTCTTAACGCATCTAACTTATTAATGAATTCAGGTTTTATTTCATTTTTACCTGTATGCTTACACGCAAATTCATTTAACTCAAAGTATTTAAACGTCATCTTCTAATTCACCGTCTATAGTTTCACCTATATTGATAGGATTGTCTGTTTCTAAACCATTAATTGTAATGCTTACAGCAGCTCTACCATTGCTTAACTTATCTTTTTCAAAATAAGACAACGGCATAATTCTATCAACAATTAGTTTCCACGCAGCAGATTGATTCTTGTGGTCATCGTCTAAAGCAGCGTTAAAGATTGAATCCATTACTTCTCGGCTCTTAGGACTAGCTAACATCCTAGCTTTATACTCTTCAATTGCTGAAGCATCACCTCTAGGACGACCTACTTTACCTCTATTGCCTTTTTTGTTAGACTCTATTTTTGCTTTAGGTGGACGACCTCTCTTTTTCTTTATTAAAGTCGTCATTTTAACCAATTCTCTATATCTTTAGTGAGCTGTAAACAGTAATAACAAAAAACTGTTACTACAGTAAATGTTAAACCAACTGCTATTTTAAACAGTAGCATTGTTTTATCCTCTTTAGGAACGTTAAAGTTATTTGATCCTTAGAACTGGGTAGTATTTATAGCATACTTTTGCTCAAATGTCAAGTCTTTTTGTTAACTATTTCACTGTTAACGACTATGCGGATTTATCGTTATTAAATTGTCTCCGCAGTCGCGATCATTTCCTCAATTAATACAGTTAGTTACGTTGTTATTGATTATATAATCTTTTTTGCTATTTTTGTTAATATTAACGATGCTAAATTCAACTATTTTGTGTTTGGTAGCCTACCGTTATAATTACTCCGACAGCGTTAACACCCCCGCCCTTCAAAGACAACCCCGCCTACTTATCCACAGCTTATCCACAGGCTCAGAAGTTATCCACAGCTTATGCACAAGTTATCCACAGGCTAAATAGTTATCCACAATCTGCATAGTTGGCACAGTTCTTGCTTGTCAATATTGTCTGCAGAGTTGGCACGTTTATTGCTTGGGTTGACAAGTGTGTGTTTCTATGTGCGTACCTAATTGGCATAATCATTGCATAGCACTCCACAGCCAACACTGGCATAGTTATTGCATACAGTCAAAACACCTAGCAACTATCGTGCCAAGTTTATACATAGGCTTCAGAGCTTCAGAGAGGCGCTGTATTGAGTTTTATTGATAGGCTATAAAAGTGCATAGGGTATCGTCAAAAAAGCGCTTAGAAAGCAAAATTAAAAAGTACCACCAATAGAGGGCCTATTTAAGGCGTTATTGGAGTGCCTAATAAATAGTTAAATAAAATGCTAAATAAACTTTACATTTGGACGTTAAGTATAGTAGGATGAATTTGTGGTTGAGGTTAACCACTTACGCGAGACGCAAAAAGACAACATAACACCGTTGAGCCACTCGAAGAGACATACATCAAAGGCGGGCTGTTAACCAAGATTGAATCTTAGTAGACACGTATCCATCGAGCCAGTAGGAAGCCATAGCAACCCCTACAGACGGCACGGTTATCAAGATGGACTAAGTGGATCGAGGGGTTAGCAAGGCTCTTAAACGAGCTGTTAAAGCTACACGATTGCAACTATGGTTGTGTGAATCCGAGGCTTTACCAGAGAGGTCGTTTAAAGACACAGAGCCGTTAAAGAGTTTAGTTTATAGAAGCCGAGAATGCCTTTTAGGTTGTCGTAAGGGATAAATAAACTTCGCAATTTATTGCAATCTCTCGACGGCTTAGTGTCTACCTATATAGCTATTTTATGATGGCTATATAAGTAGACATTTAACGGAGTTAAAAATATGAACACAATTGAAAAATTAACTAAAACTAGAAATTCTATGAATGCGCATATGGACAGAGGAGGACGTGAGAGGAGTTTGAGAGGACAAGATTTAATTATGCGATACAACGATTTAAAATCGGAGGCTGAAAAGCGAGGTGTTTGGACTGAGTATTGCAAACAAAACAATGCGGTAGAAAGCCACTCTGGGGGTTGTTTGTACGCATAAACACTTACAAGGAGTAGGAAATGAATATACCACTCAGAAAATTAAGAAGAATTAAGCGCCACGTTATGACGTATGAAGAATGTGCCCATGTCGGTATTAGACACCATAACGATAACGGGTTTTGTTCAGTAGTTGCTATGTCTGTAGCTTGCGACATTGCTTTTAGCAGAGCTAGGTCTATCATGGCTAAGATGATTAACAGAAGGAATGGTAAAGGAACATACCCCGCGCAAGTTCATAAGCTGTTAGATTTAATGGGCTATAAGTGCGAGTATGTCTCCATAAGTTCCAAGACGTTAAAGACAGCTCAAAGGGAGCTAGCCAATACAAAAGGCGCTTATTATCTTTACACACGCGGTCACGTTAGTTGTGTTAAAGATGGAGTTATGCAAGACTGGGCGCGTAACGACCTTCGACCTAGCAATAAGCGAATTGAGAGTGTTTACAAAATCACACCAACCAACGAAGTTATTCGATACTAAAAAGGAGCTACAAAATGAATAAATTTAACTACGATATTGTTGACAAAAACGGAGTTTGTTATTTATCAGTTGAAAGCAGTTTTACAAATTTAACTAAGGACGAATACGCTAAAAAGTTTGTTGTTCCTTTGCTGTCCTCATTAGCTGAATATCATAAAGTTGATAAATTACTATATTGCTAGTCGAAACGCTCTAACGAGCGTCACCGTTAGGTTAACCGCTCTTGTCTGATGAGACAGGTTAAATACACACATAGGAGTTACACACATGACAACCACTATAAGAGACTGGACACTTGAAAAGAATGACCGTAACCGACCCGCTAAAAATCCGAAAGGGTTTGAAGTCGTCAAGTTTATAACTAACGGTGAGTATCGAAAGAGTGAAAATTTGGGCATATCATCAGAGCATCATGACTCAGTAAATATTTTTAAAAAGCTTGGAAAGGATGTGCAAATAGTCATCGTTAAATGCGCGCACAATTCCTTAAAGCACCACTTTTTTGCCTTCGGCTCAGAGGCTGACATCAACCGGCCACTCTACAGGCAAGCGGGTAAGCATATAGTTCCTCAGGACAGCAAGTTCAGAAAGTTTGCCATCGAAGATGGACTTATGACCGAGACAGATACCCATTACTACGACGTTTGGCATGACTGGCAAACGTCTGGGCATGGTTGGACTGAGCCTGAGCAAATCGCAATAGATGAGGTTAAGAAATACCGAAGACAAGAGGCCGCCAAACAGCGACAGGTCGAGGCGGGTGACAACGTGGAGTTCCATGCTAATCAATCATGGAGAGAGGGCATGGTCCTAGCGACTATCGAAAAACGCGCTCTGATCGCTTACAGGATGCCACAGGGGGCAGTCTACATGGTGCTAGTAGATCACGACCCAGACGTACCACAGGCTAAACGTGGTCTAGGTTATAGAGAATCTGACCCTTTTAGTAGCTGTATAAAAGATCACAGGTACAGCTCAAAATACCAGTCGATCTCAGCGAACGCTTTAAAGAAAAATTCAAAGTGGATGGCTGAGGTCCAAAAGTTTGACGGGTTTGAGGACGGCAATGTTGAGCAGGGACTTCAATTTCTAGGAGAGGAGCTATAACAATGAGGTCAATTATTGTAACAATGCGAACTCAAGAAGGCGAGGAAGTAGTTAGAGAGATTGACATTAGCAACTTTTCGGTGTCGCATGGCGAGTATGATGTTATCGAAACTGACCCAGAAAATCAGCTTGTTATCTTGCTAGACTGGATTAAAAAAAGAGCTAATGCACAGCATGACACTCGTTTAACATTAATTAGCTGGTACACAATTTAGGAGCTATAAGATGAAAATAGATATAGATGGGAAAGAAGCAACAATTACGGACGTTATCGAGGGAAAGCGAGCAAGGAATTGTCAAATATCGCCTAACTTCGTTCAAATTAATATTAACAATGAAACGGCTATACAAATGTCTGAGAGCGCTTGGAATTACTTAAAGGCGGGTAATGGTATACGGATGTCAGGCAGGAACGAGGACGAAGAGTACGGCATAGTCTTATATAATAATTGGAGGGAGGTTTAAAATGATGTCACTTGAAAAATTACTAGCAATAACTTTACCGGCGCTACTGATAGCGCTATCGGGTTTACTAAATAATCATTTCCACTTGACAAGCGCGACGCAGTTTGTTTTATTGTTCGCTATTAGCGCGTCAAGCGTGTATATGATGTACATCGCCATTATTAACGACAACGAGGAGATATAAAATGGAAGACAAAACAGCAATCATTGAAGAGCGTTCAGTGTACGGACAGACACGCCTGTACCCTATGAACGAAACAGCGCTACTGATCGCAAAGCTCGCAGGCAGTACAACGATAACGCACGACATCATCAGGCACGCCAAAGCGCTTGGCTATAGCTTTAAAACTGAAGCTGTTGTAAAGGAGTGGTAGTCATGTATGATGTAGCGAAGTCAAGACGGTTAGCGAGTCTGTT
>Ga0181406_1000637_pt1 | contig 13344 bp, 11 predicted proteins | sample 29SPOviralmetaG_FD_130135 | JGI IMG/M metagenome (GOLD analysis project Ga0181406, IMG submission 130135) | Marine viral communities from the oligotrophic San Pedro Time Series (SPOT) site, San Pedro Channel, CA, USA - 29 SPOT_SRF_2011-12-20 | ecosystem: Environmental > Aquatic > Marine > Strait... | reverse complement strand
TGATACTATATTAAATTGTCTACCTGCATTTGTTATAACTGCTGAACCTGTAGATGTAATTGAGTCGTCTGTAAGGTGAAGTTTACCTAAGCCTGAACCTGAAAGGGTTAAATTTAAAGTACCTGGTTTTAGGTTATTTTTATAACGTGATCTATTTACATTAATTACATAAATATCATTAGGGGAATAAGCATTAGTACTACCGTCTCCCGGAAAAGAAAATTGTTCGTTTTCATCCCCAAATACTAATTGACGATATTGGTTATAGATTACTTTTGATGGGCTGTTTCCTAATGCTCCTGTGTCATTAGTAAAATCTTTAGACCCTTTCCCTTCTTTATGACCATAAGCTACAGCGTACTGAACAGCGGCACCTTCTTCACCTGTTGCCACATTATATACTTCTATAAAATGAGCACCTCTACTAGTTGCTGAAGAAAGGTCAGCTTGCAAAGATGATGTATGTACAGATGTTAATGTATTAGTATTATTAGACCATGTAGATGTTACTACTTTTTGAGTATCATTTACTATATCATTATTTAAGTCATAATTTATTCGTGCCATTGTTTTTTAATTTAAAATTATTTTGCTTCGTTAGCAGTTGTACCTGTGGCAAATTGTGATGCTCCACTAGTTGTTTTATTGATTGTAACAGGGACTGTTGCTCTTGCTCCTGTATCTCTACCTTCAATTGTTATAGTAGTTACTAATTGTGTATTTGTACCAAATAATGAATCTGTGGATATTGCTGTAAATGATAATGAATCACCAATTACTGTTTCACTAACGGCCACAGTGCCGTAGATAGGTGTTGTTGTCCCCGATTGGGATGTACCCTGGCCTGAGCCTTGGAAGCTAGAAAATAATCTTCTGTCTTTTACTGTAAATATATATCCACTTGGTTCTATTTGGGTTGATGTTCCATCTAAATTTATAGTTATTGGGTTTAAATTTCCTATTCCTCCTTTATTTAAATTAGGAGATTGATTAGTTATAGAAATAATTGGAATTTTAGTAATATTTCTATTTAAAGTAACAAGTTTATGTTTCATTATATTATTCTCATCAGGAAATGCCTCGAGTATAGGCATGTTTTCAATTGCTTCTCCTGCATATTGAGAGCCATTTGGGTGATTTTCGTTGTATAATGAATAATCAATTTCATCATCTGCTAATGCAAAAGATGTAATATTAAATGAACCATCGTTTCGTGAAAGTAATTCGCGACCTTTTTTAGTTAGTATCGCGTCTACTGTAATTGAACTGTTGTCTAAGTATCCCATTGTAATTGTGTTTTGTTATAAATATATAATGTTTTAAGAAATGTTTGGTTTATTTATATCCTGCTTTTTTTAAGTAAAAATCTAAGTTAGCTTTTATGTCAGGGTGTGTGTTTTCAGGTATAAGTACAAACCCTTTTGCCCCTATCCCATTAGGTAATTCATTAGGTTTATCTAAATCTATTATCAAAGTTGGACTTTTTCTTAATACAGATAATTCATGACTTGAATAGGGGTAATAATATGAAGCTGATACTGTTCTTGTAGCTGTGGTTGTACCATTAGAACCACTTACTTGATAAGTAAGTGTTGGAATAGTAAAAATGGAGGCAGTTAATACAGTTTCAAAAAATCGGGTACCTTTTAATTCAGTATTAGTAATAAATCCATTATAAGCATGGTTTTCACCTTCACTTTTTTCTTCTTCTTCTAAAAAAGCATCATATTGTGCTACATTTCTAGTAACACCTAACCCAAAAGTATTAGATGACCCTGTGTTTGAATTTACATGTGGGTATGTAATTTCAGCAGTTCCTATTGATTCACGTTGGTTATTAGGAATCCCATATAAACCTCTTTCAAAAGTTACAAAAAATTTATTTGTATTTTTAGCTAATTCCCAAAATACAATATCATCATAAAATTCTGATAAGCTACTAGTTGTTTGTGGTTTTAATGCCATAATTTATCTTTTAATCTTTTGGATTACCTCCTGGTCTGTCTTGGTAAGGTCTATTAACTGGTGCAGCTACAGTGTCTGGATAAAGTGTACTATAATTTTCTAATATAAATGTACCCACAGATGAATCGGAATCAAATTGATATGGTAGTTCTTCATCAAGTTGTGTAGTAGCAGTTGATGCTATGGTAGGAGCTAGAGATGTAATTTTACTCATATTAACTCCATATAATGATAATTCACTAGGCATTTCATCTACAGTTATTATGGTATTTTCATTAAATCTAGATGCACTTTCAAATGCTGTCATACCAAATCCAAATAAACCACCTCCAGGGGTGGACCCCGAAGCCATATTATTGGTTAAGGTTCCTTTTTGATCTCTTACTCCATATCCTCCAAATACACCATCATCACTACCTGAACTATCAGCATTATATGAATATAAATTCATTAAAAGGCCTTGATTGAATTTAACATGATGGAATTCTTTTAGTTGTGTTGAAGTTGCTATATCTAATATTTTTGTAACAATTCTAGAACCCTCAGGAAAACTATCTGCTATCATTCGCCTAAATGATTCTCTTTTTCCATCTGTTTCATTAAATTGTTCATGGGATATTTTCGTAACTTCATTGGTTTCTCTATTAATTAAAAGTACAGCATCAATAGTTACATAGCTATGGTTTTTTATTTCATTTAAAGGTTCTATACTACTTGAAATATCACCCCCCTCTTGAATTGCATTTCCTATAAATAAGGCACATGCTTTACTTTCTATAATAGGTTTGAATCCATAAGAATATACAGGATCACCTATTGTATATTGATTAATTTTAGATCCTAAAAGTTTAGAACCATTATAACGAGGATTTTTCCATGAAGCCATATCTAAAAGGCTATCATCAAATTCTACACTATAATCTTTATTTATTGCCATATATTAAAAGTTTTTTTCTGAACCATCATATAATAATCTATAATACCTATTGGATGTTCTTCCCTTAGATATATTTCCTGAAAAATCAGATGTTCCTGCTAGATTGTGTTGTTCTTTAATGTTTATAGTACCATTAGTTCCTTGTTCTTGTCTTTGTTCGTTACTACCTGTTGTTTGGAGTAAATTATTTGTTACAATTACTGCTGAATTTGTAAGAGAAAATTGTTTTTCGGGGTCAATTTGAAATTCAAATGTTTGATATGAATTATTTAACATACTTTGACCCATATTAATAGTAGGGGTTTCTCTTTTAAATTTAGTTCTTTCTAAATAATGGGGTTCAATTACTAATCCTGTTTTTAAGTTAGCTTTCATAGGAACAAATTGTTCTATTAACTTAAATAATGTGTGGTCTATTTGTTGAATTAATTTTATATAATCTCCATAATTATAACGACGTTTTACTTTTTTAAAGTATATGTCTTTTATGTCAGATAAATCTTCGTATACAGATGATGATTGGGCTGAGGGTAATGGAGAACCTATATAATCATCTAATCTGAATGAGCCTAATGTATATAGTATGTCTTCATTTATTTCCGTTGTAGGAGAGAAAAATACTCCTAAATCTGGATAGTCTAAAGGTTGTCTGTCTTGTGTTGAAGTTTCTGTTTTTTTATTATATGATAGCCAATTATCATCTACTGTACCTGTGTCTATTCGGGTTTTTTCACTTGTGGTTGAAATACCAACTGTGTCTGGTGTAGGTAGATGATGTGTTTCGATTATTTCCTCCCATGTTTGGGATGACATATTACTTTCAGGGATTCCTAAATAATTTACATCTTCGTTAGGATGGAAACTTGCAGAAATTTCATAATCATTACTCCCTAAAGGTAATCTTAAAACTACATTTTCATAAGATGATGATGGTGTATTACCACTATACATAAATGGTTCAAGAGCGTGTTTTTTTAGAGTTTCGTGTGAAAGTAATTCACCAAAGTGGTATCTTACTTCTTGAAGTGAACCTGAATAATTTGAGCTACCTATATAACAATAAGGGGATCCTGGGCTTATATAATCACTATCTAGAGGGGTTAACCCCCAAATATTCCTAAGATTAAAGAAATCAAGTTGTGAATTAAGTGGTTGGGATGATGTGGTATAATAATTTATATTTTTTAAATGATTTGATTGGTAGGCCCCAAAGTCTACCCCTCTACGTGTTGAGGCATTCTTAAATTCACCAATCCCTACAAAAATATTCCAAAAATCTCCATTATATATAGGAAAATATTGGGTAGATGTTGTAGATGAATAACTAGAAAAAGTCAATCTACCATACTGGTTAGCATCTCCTGAAGATGAAATATCATTACCTGTCCAAGGTTCTAATGTTAAATGATGACTCATATCCGAACCTGTTAGAGAAAATAAATTATAATTATTATTTGATCTATGGGGTTTAATTCTAAATTCGACTGTCTTGGCTGTAGATTTTAAATTATCTGTTAATGAAGAAGACCATGCTGTTTTTATAAAATATCCATCTGTACCTGAATCGCCTTTTAAAGCTAACCCCGATTTTTCATAACTAAATGTTTTATATGTAGTTTTATCACGGGAAGAACCGCCATATTCTTTGACATTAAGTATAGTAGCAGGAACACCATAACAACTCATGAGTGCTTTTAGACCGCGTTCAGTACCCTTGGTTTTTAATAGATAGGGTGCATTATGGTATAAACGTTTCCATATTTCCTTTGTAATACTTTCTTTAGGAATCGAACCCCCATTTGATATTGTTGTTAAAGTTTGGTTAGTTGGTGTGTCATAAAAATTACTATTTTGGGGTTCTTCTCCCAAAATATATTCCATTAAGTTGGCATTTTCAAATTGATCAAAAGTTTCTAAACCTAAACTTTTTAAAGAATGGTAAACTAAATTTTTAGAAATACCTCTTACATGATGTGAATCATTTATTTCTGTAAGGTGTTTTATATGAGCCCATATGTGATCATAATGTTGACCCAGCATATGAACAAATGTTATATAAAATGCATTGTTTGGGTTTTCTATTATGTGGTTAGGAATTAATCTTACTAAAGAGTGTTCATTTTGGTTATCAAATAAAGAAGCTGATAATAACTGACCCCCATAATTGGGATATGTGTCTCTTTCGTCACCTAACCACGTTGTAGCTTGGGAAGAAGTTATTGAATATAATGTGTAAGGAGTAGAAGATGTTGATTTAGGCCACGATAAAGCCCCCGACCCATAATATAAAAATTGTTCATATCCATCTAATGTATTAAGAAGATTTGTTTGTTTATTTTTTATAAGAGCTATTTCATCAAAAATAAAATTTCCAAAAGTATTAGATAAATTATTTAGTTGGGAGTTATATAATTCTATTAATTCTAATTTATATTTAAAGTTTTTGACTCTTTCTAAAGCACTACCAAAATGTACAAAATTTTCAAAATGGTAAGTTGTTTCTTGAGGATTACCTTCATTACTACCAGATGGGGTTCTTATAAAATCATATTGAATTTCAGGTACTTCTCTATTTTCTAATTTATTAGTTAAATTTTGGTAAGAGGTAAGTTGATTAAAATTTAATATTTCATTATAATTTTTATATCCTGAAGGTATACTATTATTTAATCTAGTGTCTATTTTAAAATTTGGGCCTTGAAGAGGAATGCTATTATCAGATAATTCAAAAGAACCTAAATCTTGTTCTATGATTATTTGGCTTGTTATTTCTTCAGCAATTGAGAATGTACTGAGGGTAGAAATATTGTTAGGTAATGGTTCACTTAATTTAATTAATAATTCACTAGTTGAAGGAACTTCATTAAGTATAATATTTACACCAACTACAATTTGGTCTTTTCCAAAATTTAAAACAAAATCTCTTAAAAATGGTGAATTACTTATTTCATTTATAAATCGTTGAGATGATTGTTTTAATTCACTATTTGAAATGTCTTTAGCTGTAACTCTTAATTCTGTTCTTGTAGCAGAAACTGCTTTGATTATAAATATCTTAGTTGAAGTATTAAATATTTTTTTACGAAGTATATTAAATACTAATTTATATTTACCTGTTGAGTAACCATTATTGTTAAGTACAGATATAGGATCCATACTTAATTCGTTAGTTAAATCAGCTGATTTAGTAAAATCAGTAAAATTATTTATAGATGTTAAAATTTGGTTATTTAGATTATATATGTGTGCCTCTATATAGTCTTCAGGTTGCCCAAATTTTCTGTCAATAATTCTAGATACTACAGATTCTACCGGTAGATCTAATGATGGATTTTTCGATATTTTAGTATTATCTGCCATTATGCATAAATGTATTTAATAAATTCAAATTGGTATCTACCTTTTATTATTTTTTTATTAGAACCTTTTCTATAACTGGTTCTTCCTGTTCTCAGATCATTTACAGATAATTCTTCATCTAAAATTACTAATTTACCTTTACCGCCATATTTTTTTCTGGTTGCCCTATTTACTCCTCTAAGATTAGCTCCGGGGGCAAAAGATTGTCTATATTGGACTTTTAGGATTTTATCAGATATAAGTTTATTAGATTCAGGAGAATCATATTCTAATCTTTCAGGAACTATGTATTCTTCTCCTACTAAAACACCTTCAAATAAATTTTTACCTTCTTCCCAACCATCATATGCTACATTTGTTTCTTCTTCAGTTAAATCAGGACCATTTTGAGGTGATGGTAATATTTCATTAAATTTAATGTTAGGGAAATTTTCTTTTTTATCCCATATTCTTTTTAAAACAGCTAATGTTTGTCTAGATTTAAGTAATTTAGGGTTAACTTGACTTAATAATCTTTCACCATTATTTTTTTCTTCTTTTGTAAATCCTTTAGTAGCATCTAAATAATATTTCCATGATAAACTTTCTAAAGTTGCTTCTCTTTCAAATTCAGCTATGATTTTTGTTTTTAATAATTCTATATACGATATTTCTGATTGAATTGATTTGTTTTCTATAGGTTTAATTAAAGCGCTTAATTCTGTTCTCCAATTTTTTACTATTGTGTCTGAGATTAATTGTTGATCTATTTCTGATGAATTTGTTTGACCCGTTAAATCTTCTATATCTAAGTGAGGACCCTCAGTTATTCCATCTAATATTAGGTTTGGTACTATTTTAACTATTGTATCCTTACCTTCTGAAGGGGGGAAACCTAAAGAGGCTTTCAAGGCTTTAAATACTATACCCTCATAACCCCCCACAACATATCTTCTAACACCTCTATCCATATAATATATGCCCCACCCGTATGGTTTATTGATGTTGTCTTTTTCTGGGGGAGCTATTAAAGAACCATTAGAATAAAATGGATGTTCTTGAATGTCATTTGGGGTGTTTATTATTTCTTCTAATTCAACAATCCGTTCATTAAGAATAGTTATTTGTTCATCTCTAGGATCAATATAATTTTTAATGTAGTCTGTGCTTTGTTTTATAACTGATGTGTGTGATCTTTCTCCTTCTTTAGGAATATCATAAAATAACTCACCATATATAGAAAAAAATCGATCTACATTTACTGGGTCTTTTGTTTTAAAAAACTCAGAAAAAGAACGATCTACTATACCATCTGTAGATTTAGTACTATATATTGTTTTGGTTAATTTTATATTTTCTTGGGCCATTATCTAACTACTTTAAAGTGATAATTGTCATCATATATTTGAGTACCATCATTATTTATATGTTTAAATAAAATACGATAGTGTCTTTCTGGTTGTAAGCCATTCATGTATAAATTAAAGTACATGCCTTCACTGTCGGCACTTAGTTTAGTATTATCGTTATCAAATGGGATAATTACTTCTTCTGTGTGTGCGTCTCTAATACTATAGTAGGATGATGTTGTAAAATAACCTACATCTAAATAATTAGATGAAGTAACAAATCGTCTGTTTGGGTATTTATCCCTTACATGGATTTTTATTTTGGCTACATCATTTTTATTATATTCGGCTTTATTGTTATATAAAGATACACTTAAATCACCACTTGTTTTAGCGCTTCCTGTAGCTGCATCTATAAATAATGAATCATCCCATTTAAAAGCTAATCGTGGTGGGTAAATTGTGTGGGTGTCCGAAGAAAAATATTGTAAATTACCATTACTACTTGATACGCTTTCTTCTATAGTGTCTGAGTTTTTTACTATAAACCCATAATTTGGTATACCTGTTGGATATGTTTGGGAAGAATGTAAACTAGCACTAAATTTTTGTACTATATTAGTTACATCTACATTTAAATCTAATAAATCTGCGTTAGAGAATGTCTGGGAACCTTTAAATATACTACCCGTATACCATTCTCCTCCTCCTTTTGTAATAGAAGTAGTATTACTTATAGAACCTGTTGTTCCTGCTGCAAAACTAGAAGTTAACCATTGGGTTTTTGTAACATCATTATCTCTATAAACCCATGATGAACCATTAGATGAAGATGGTAAGTTTGAATATCTACCTGTCCCTTCATTCCATGATTGTGATATAGGAAATACTTCTACTGATTGTTCAGATGATAAATTTTTATGTTCTGTGGAAAATAATTGTAAACTAGATGTAAAATTATTTGATTTATTTATGGCAGTTTGAATGTCAGTGTTTGAAAACTGAAGGAGAATTCTTGAGGGATAATATAAAGAATTGGTTGTTCCTTTTTCTTTTACAAGTTCAAGAATTTCATCATTACCTGTATTTAGAGTATTTCTATTAGGGTGACTATATATAGTAGTGTCTTTTTCAGGAAATATAAAATAATATGCCATTTTAGTATGTTGTTACGCGTCCGTTAATATCTGTGTTGGGGCTTTTTAATTCAAAAATACTTGGATCTAATGATGGGTATATAACACCATTTTTTGTAGCTCCTTTAAAATCGTACTTATATTGAGAATAACCTAATGATAATCCATTTCTATTTTTTAATTCTATTTTTTCAACTGTCTGTACACCTTTTATACCCGCAAGTAAATTAGATATTTCAGATATGATAATAGGTTGATTAATTTGCCATTTATCTATATCAAAATAATCTTTTAATTCAGATATACATTCTAATAAAACTTCATTATTATTATAATTTTTAAAAGTGGTTATTTCGAAATCTAATTCGAAGTTAATTACAAATGCATCCTTAATGTTAATTGCATCTGTTAACATTCTATATTGTTCTAAATATGTTACTAAATTTGTTTTGGTTGCTTTATTTAAAGTAGAAAGATTTTTGTTTGAATCGTACCCTAAAGTATATAAATTTAAAGCTAATGGATTAGGAATGTTGTCTAATTCTGTTGTTAATGGGGATATTTGATCATCTTGAGTTATATAAGCTTTTGCTACTCTACCAAATCTAGGAGGTAAAGATAATGTTCTTATAATATAATCTTCTTTAGTTACTGTTCTTTGTTGAGTAGAAAAATTAGCCATTGCATTTAATCTAATATCTTCTATAGAATCTCCTGCACCACCCCCTGTAGCGGTTTCTGGATTATTAACCGCTATCGAAGATTTAATGTAATTTAAAAGGCCATTATTTAAATTAGGTTTATTTATTGTGGATATAGTATCTATTTCTGTTATTGTATTAGATTGAACATTAGATTCCAATCCTCCTCCTACGATATATGTTACTGTGAGTGTTGTATTGGCTGGTGCCTGACCGTATGTTTTTGTGTGTAAAAAGTTTGAAGGATCATAAGCAGTATCTAAGGTAGATCTACCATCAGATATTCCTAAACCTATATTATCAGGGTTAGGGATAATTTGTTCGTCTGCTTTATCACTAGTACCGGCACCAAATTGGATTTCTAATTGGTTATTGGTTTTAAATCTAGTAATAAATCTTCTAGTTGCTTTCGTTAATTTAAGAAGAAAAGGGGTTTGACCATTATATTGTTTTAATTCAGAATCATTAACTTCTGTATTTTCTACTTCATTAAATATAGTATCTTGGGCTAAATATGGAACTTCATTCCAGTTATTACCCTCACTGTCTATTATAGATTCAATTGATATGATGTTATTATCAAATAATTCTAATGTTTTAAATCTTTCAGCAGATCCTACTGTGAATGTTTGGGATTTAACTTCACCCGAAATTGCTTTTGAGGTCTTTTTTAATAAATAATATGCTGGATTATTACTATCATCATAAGAGTATATAGATATATCTGTTGGGTTAAACGAAGATGAGAAATTAAAATTAACTTGATTATTTAAGTAGAATTTAGGACCTTCTGTTGAATTAAAAATTGAATTTTCGGAAATTTTTAAAGTATAGTTAAAATCAGGGCTATATATTCCATTAGATAGTTTTGAAGGGACTAACTGAAATATATCTAAATCTACATTAGATGCTGCTGTTACTTTAGGTTTATAACCCATAGCATACGCCATGTTATATAGGTTTTCTTTTTCTTGGGCTAATGATAAAAATGACTCACGTAATTGTGTGTCAGTATAAAATGATAAAACATCACCAACATAGGCTGCCATTTCAAGAAACATCATTCCTGGGTTTCCTTCACTAAAGTCATTGAAGTTATCTGGAAAATAAACTTCAGCGAATTCCATTAATTGGTTTTTATAAGAATTAAAATCTTTGTTAAGATATTTTACATCCTTATCTTGCGTTTTATTTGATACTTTACTATAAGCCATTTTTACATGTTATTAACCATTTCCACGTGGGAAATATGATGAATTTAAGTTTAATTGAATAGCATCTGTTGATCCATCTAAATTAAAACTATATGAAATTAATATAAATAACTTATACTCGTCCTCTGAAGGGGTAAAACTTACATCCGATAAAGTAATAGTTGGGATGTAAAATTCAATTTGAGTATTGATTTTTTCTTTTAAAACTTCTACATTTGGGTTTTGCTCAAATAATAATTTTTTTAATCCTACACCAAAATTAGGTTCGTTTACACGTTCACCAGGTTCAGTTAATAATAAATTAATTAAATTACTTTTAACTTGTTCTTTTACTGTAGTAGTACCTTTAAACATATTAACGCTGTCAAGAGGAAAAGCAACCCCGATAGTAACATTTTTGTTAATATCTAAAGGGCTAATTCTTCTATTTCCGTTAATATATGCCATTATGGTCTGTTATTTTTTCTTTTATCCATTGCACGCATTAATTCTCTATAATCTTTATTTACAACATTTGCTACTTGAGCAGGCATTGCTTCTGTTGGTATAGGTGATGATGATTCGAATGGCTGAGATAGACTTACAGGAGCCATTGAGGATTCTGTGTTAGTATTACCTTGGGCTGTTTCGTTTAATAAATCATTTAATGCACTGTTTGATGTAAATTGTTGGGAAATTGGTTTTTTACCCATGATTTTTTCCTTTAAAGAATGTTGTACACTTTCAGGTACAGGTGTACGTTGTGTAGGTTGTTCTACGATTGTAGGTTTTAATTCCTCACGTAAATCTTCTTTAAGTGATTTAATTTCACGTCGGAGAGCATAATCTATCTCTTCTCTTACGACTTTTCTAAATAATTTTTCAAAAGCACTTGCTTTCATAATAAATAATGTTTGTTAATAAATATAATTAAGTTAAGCAATTCGATATTGAATTACTTCAAATTTTGCATTTCTTATTCTTTCTATAGTACTAGGTAATAAATCTTCTTCTATAAGTGTAATATCAGCATTATTAGGGGCGTTATTTATAGCATTAGCGAAATCTTCATCTTCTATAGAATCGCCTTTAACATCACACATTAATATGTACTTTAAATAGTAAGATTCAACTAAAATTAATATAGCATTGATTTTAGCTTTTATAATAATTACAATACCTCTTATTACAGCTACTAATTTATTAGGTATTAAAGCTAGTTTTCTGATTTTTTCTATACGTTTAGTAAAAACTTTTATTGTATTTTTATATTCTTCGACTTTATTTTTGGATTTATCTATTAAATCTTTTAATTTAACAGTAGTTGCACCATCTGCTGCTAAACCTTTTAAGAATTTGATTGCTACTTTAGATACTTGAACCACAACATTAAGTGTGGGTATAAATTTATTTAAAAGTTTAAAAATACCCTCAATAGAAGCTATTATGAGTGTAATTTTAGCTAATTGTTCTTGAATTTTTTGAACTTTTTCGTCTATTTTATCAGCAAAATTTTTAAGTTTACTCATTAAACTATTAAATTTGTTAAATATAAATTCAATACGTTCTCTTGCTTCAATACTGCAAACTAATTCTGCTCCTCTAGATATTACTTCATCCATCATCATTTGTTTAATATCATCTTCAGATGGAATTTTTTGTTTAAGTTCAACTATTTTTTTATTAGCTTCCTCTTTTATTTGAGGAGCTACTTGATCTAAAATCTGAGAAGATTGATTTACTAATGTTACTATAGAGGATGTCATAATTATACTGTTTTAACTTGAGTGCTTAAATTTTCTTTAAATTGTTTTTTTAAACGATCTAATTTTTTTCTACGATTATTAATTACAGGTATATTAAGTGCATTAGGGGTTGTGGGGCCTTGAGGGGGTGCTATATATGAAATTTCACCTTCAATCATATCTAATATATCATCTAATACATCTATTAAACCTTCTGTTAAATCACTACCTACCATCCATTCTTGTAATCTGTGTCCTAAAATGACGGGTTCAGTAGGTAGATCTCCGTCTTTTAAACCTAAATAAATATTAGGAGAATTTACTACAAATTTACTATTAATGTCGTCACTAGTATCAAAATTAAAACTACCATTAGTACTAAAACCAATAGCTTCTTTTGAAAATAATAATATTGAATCGTCTTTAGCATTAAATGTTAAACGATCTGAATTAATTATTATTTGTTTTCCTTGATATATGTTAGGTGCGTCTGGTGTATAACTCATAATTATTTAAATATTGTAGCTACTTTAATATGATTAGTTCCATATTTATTTAAATTTACTCCACTATGATTTTTAAAGTAAATATTATTATCAGGTATTCCTAGTTGTTTACAATATGATGGGGTTGTAAATAATGGACAATCTTTAGCTGTAATTTGATTATGGCCAACTATTTTTATTTGGGGGTATCTGGTTTTGTAAAATTTAACTAATTCGTTTAACGAATTAGCTTGATTTTTAGTCATATCAAATGATGCTAAACCACCTATCCAACTTATATTAATTGTATTATTATTTCCTATATCATTACTTTGATTACTTCCATTTCCAGGGGACCCTACACCATATGATATTTCATCATCTTGATAAATTTGTACACATTCCCCTTCCGAATCTATAGATATATGATAACCATGTCGTGTATATCCTACACCTTCTATTGTTTGCATAAAATAATAAGCTAAATCTAAATG
>Ga0181406_1000636_pt1 | contig 13348 bp, 10 predicted proteins | sample 29SPOviralmetaG_FD_130135 | JGI IMG/M metagenome (GOLD analysis project Ga0181406, IMG submission 130135) | Marine viral communities from the oligotrophic San Pedro Time Series (SPOT) site, San Pedro Channel, CA, USA - 29 SPOT_SRF_2011-12-20 | ecosystem: Environmental > Aquatic > Marine > Strait... | reverse complement strand
CGTCATTGAACCCCACGAATTCGTCGGATTTACTAATCTCGCCGATTCTCCCTTTGCTATTGGAATGGAGCTTAGAGTTGTTGCCGCTGGAGGTGGTGCCGTGCTAGTCGGTGCCGCTCACCCTATTACAAATTTAGTGCAGGCAAACGATACTGGTAATATAACAATAACTTTCGGGACAGCGATCGATGCCCAGGAGGCAGGTAATGATTTAATAGTTCTTATTACTGGAACAGACCAACAGTTAGTTCCTGATGCAACTACCAGATTTGTTGTTAAACGTGCCGATATGATGTTAAGAGTTGTTAGACCACCACAGGAATACATTGAATCAATGACCCGTAAAGTATTAAGTGAAGGATTAGAGATCGATATTAATTGTTACACTGCCTATCAGGCAACTATTCAGGCAGCAATTAAGGCACAGACTGTAGAGATTCCATCTTTTGTTGCTCGGGCGAAAGCGGTCTTTACTATTCCAAGAATTCAGAATGCCCCAGTATTAACAAACAACGGTGCTACTGATGCAGATTATTCAGGACAGTATCGATCATTAAAGAATTACAGATGGCAGATAGGGACCCGATATGTTCCAAATCAACCAATCGAACTTGATCAGTTCTTAGGACAATTACACTTTTCAGCACAACATATAGTCGAGATAGAAAAAGCATGTGTTGCCGCAGGAATTCCGGTTAGATCATTACTTAAGGCAAAACAAAATTTCGTGTGTGGTCGGGCATTAGCAAAACACGGTGGATCTGTAAATTTAGATGCAGGTTTAAGGTTATATTTAGAATATAATGCCGTCACTGACCCAGATGTTCCATTAGATGTTGTTTCATTTGTTAATCACATAAATAGAATTGTTATCGGACAAAATGGATTGACCGTATTAGGTTAGATTCAGTAAAATTCTTCTTTAAATTTTAAAATTTATTTTCTTATATATAATTATAAAAAAATGAATAGTGTCGCAGTCCAGCAAAAACGTTATATTAAATTAGCACCAAGTAACAACGCATCACAAGGTTTCGCACCAGAGTCCTCACAACCTATTATCCGATTCTCGGTTGCAGATACTCAGGCAGTCGCTAATATGAAAGAAGCAAGACTTAACTTTAGACTCAGAGTAACTAAAGCAGCGAATACTCCTATTGTTATCGGTGATGATATTAATCTTGATAGTCGTGTCGGAGTTTCAGGAATCATCGATCAAATATTAATTAACTCAAGAAGATATGGTTCATCATTAGAACAAGTCCATAACGCCGGTAGATTGAACTCGCAGATCTACGACTCACTTCATTCACCAAAACAAATGATAGCGAATCAGAATCTCCAAACCCGAGCTATCGGATATGGTAGATATAATGGTATGATTATCAGACAAAATAGAGCGGTTCTCACTGATGACGAAAACTGTAAATATATGCGAAGACAACTCATCACTTCGGGAACTGCTACTGGTAAATCTTATGATCTTTTAGACTGTTCCATTCCTATTCATTGTGGTCTTTTCTTCTCTGAAGACTTAGATCTCAATAAGGTTGGAGGTCTTGAAATCTCTATCTTCCTCCAAAAATCTTCATTCTTATTTAATGGAACAGGGGTGACCGCAGATATGAATTATTCATTACAGGATGTTAATTTAAGTATTCCACTTCTCTACAAGTCAGCGATGCAGATCCAGCAAGATGCCCAAAATCCACAAGCAGTTATAGAATATATGGCTTACACTAGTGTTTTCTCAGTCTTGGATTCAACTTTTACATCTATCGCCCATAGACTCAATATGAGATCTTTACTAAGCTCGGTTCATAATTTCCAACCCACCGCTGCTATTAATGATAGAGCAAGAAACAATTTTGCACTTTTAGATTCAGGTCTTGAAGAATTAACATTTATGATGGACGGTCAAAGAAATCCGATGGAGAAGACCGCTATTGTCGATGTTGATCGTGCCGCACCCCAGAGAAACCGTGCTACCACACAACCAGAAGTTTTACACGATGCCTTAAGTAGTTTCAGAAACTACAGAGATATACTCTATACTCAAGTAATCCCTCAATCTCTTAAGGGTGTTCCTGCTAATTTAAATCAAGGTCACTATTCCATCGGTGTAAATTATGCCCCTCAAACCGGATCGGGAGTAGATGTGGCGGGAGTCATTTCATACGATATATTAACCAAGTTAGAGGCAACTGCTGATGCCGCTCAGACAGAACCTTATGCTTTTTACTCATTCTACTTAGATAAAAAGACATTAATCGTAACTCCGCAAGGAATAGCAAGTGCCTAAAAAGAATATAAAAAAGACTTAAATAATTTTCTTTTATATAATTATAAAAAATGAATTCAGAAATGGCGATCCCTAATGTTTTATTAGCAAATCAGGCAAGCGAGGAAAATCAAAACACAGAACTAAACACTGTCCGCCTCACACCAAATAGTTTTGCTAACAACACTGTAAATTTTGTCTTACCAAAACTTGGTCACGTTTTAGACCATAACTCCAGTTTGGTTTGGTCCGTATCTTGGGACGACTACAATGTAGCACGATTAACTAACAATCAGAGAGTCGTTCTTAAGAACTTTAGTGGTTGTTTAAATACCTTAAGACGTGCCCGGATGTATGTCGGAGGTAGATTACTTTTCACCAATCCAGATCCTGCCCAAATAATTCATATAGATAAATTATCAACTAATCCAGATCATTATGAAGAAGTAGAAGATGTTAAACTCGGAGGTCAGCACGGATTCCACCTTTTAGAAGGTGCTAATGGTCAGCAGGCAGTTATTAAGATGGGTGCTGATGTTAGCACTGCTGACCCAACATTTAACAGAGTTACCCGAGCTTTAGGATCTTTCTCCACTGTCGCCACCGCTAATGCCGCCTGGGAAGGCACTGTTTTACTTTCAGATCTATTCCCCGCACTCAAGGGAGGTCTTCAGATCCCAATTGCTTTACTTAAAGAAGATGTAAGAGTAGAGATTGATTTCGAAACAAATTTTGATGAAGTTGCACTTGTTATTAGAAACACAAATGCACTCGCAGGAACAAATATCAGTATTCGAAACCCTCTATTAATTCTTGATTATTTAACTTATGAACCTATTGTTGAAGCAGGTTTAAGGGAAGCAATGGCGGCGGGAGTCACCATACCATATAGACAAATAGATCAGATTACTAAAGTAATTCCTGGACATAATACCGCTAATAATCAGTCAGACGTTTTCTTAGGTTTCCAAGGTAAATTACTAATGAAGGTTTATGTTTCAGTTAGAGCTTCGGATTCAGTCAATGGAGTCCAGAGTGCTATGGCGAGAGGTAATGGTAGATGCAGATCAAGAGCATTACAAAACCAGAAGTTTAATCTATTAGTCAATGATCTCTTTATTTTTGATCAACCAGTAGATACATCATCTCAAAAATATAATTACTTAAGTATGGCGAAACAATTTCCAATTTATACTTACCCAAACTCATTCGACTACAATACCCGATGGAACCAAGCGTTATCCACTAATGATTTCAACGCTGGTGAAGTAATTTTCGGTGGAACTACTAATAATGACGCAGTTCTCTCTAATATTTTCTGCCGTGATATGGTTGCAGGAACACAATCTTACATCGGAATAGATCTCAGTAAATATGGTCCTCAAGGTGGTATCAACCCTGCTAATTCCGGTTACCGTGTTGGATCGAGTCCTATGATTCTCCAACTTACATATAACGGCGGTGCTGGAACTACTCCCGACGGAGTAGCACAATCAGTCGATGTCTTTTGCGAATCCGTAAAAATTCTTCAGATGAGAAATGGTCTTGTAGAAGTGATGGACGCTTAAATTTTCAATTTTTCTTTATAGGTATTTTATATTATAATATTCTCTCTTTATAATATAAATGAATAGTCAGACTCAATCTACGCCTCCTCAAGGTCAGTCACCAGTGCAACAATATATGGCGACATTAGATTTTACTGAACCACCAGATGTGCAGATAATAGAGGCATCCTGTGCTCTTGCTAATACACGAACCCAACAAAACAATAAATGGACTAATACACTTAAAGAACCTCTGTTAGTAAAAAAAGGTTCTCAGATTAGATGTGCCTCTTCATTTATTAATATGTCGGGAATGGATCAAGAAATTATCCAGTTCCAACCTACCGGTGATACACAAGATAATAGTCATACTCTTTTAACTCAACTTTACACTGCTAATGATGGAACAAATGGTAAAACCACAAGTTATGACTATATCAGTCATAATATACAAACTAACGCACTTGAACCCACAGAATTAGGAGATACTTGCCGAGTCGTGACGTGTAGTTGTGCCTCATTATCAGGTGCAGGAAATGGATTAATTATTAGCATATTGCAGGTGAGTAATAATTATCAAGTTTTAAGAGATGGTATTTCCATACCTGATGCTGGTATAGGATATAAATCTGGCGATAAATTTACGATCTCCAGTGCTCTACATACGGTGGGTGGTGATAATGCATTTGGTTTTGTAATAGTTAATGATTCTGGATCAATTGTTGATTTTACATTACAACACCGAGGAACATATAATAATGGAAGTCCTCCTGATTTTGTTATAACTATTTCTACAGCTTCGGGAGGATCCGGTGCGACTATGCATTGTAACACACCAATAGGAGGTCAGGGGGCGAATTCCGCGATGTCGTTTTCAGTTCATACTGAAGGTCAAGACTACCAGGTGGGAGAAGTAGTGGAACTTACTCCTAATGATGGCGGGGCAGCATTCACGGTGAAACCAAGAATTAAAATAAATGTAGTTGGAAATACAGGTAATGTATTAAATAAATTATATTATGATCAAGGTTATAACTATGCAAGAGTCCCAGTCTTTAGATGGGCACAGACTTTCGATTTTAACTCTACTTATGTATATGGTAGAAATATTGGTGAAAGATCTTTTACTGCCTCTAATGGTAAAGAAATATCAGTTTTTAATCCACCTCCTCTTTTTGATTATGATATGAATTTATCTAATGGTTTTAATTTAGGTAATAAAGAAGATGAATTTTGTTCAGGTGTTTATCACCGAAACGGGCAAACTCAAGCATTCACAGTTGCTAAACCCACTATTAGTATTGCACAAGATACACTTGGAATAGATTTTTTAATGAGAACTATCAGTGGTATATCAGAAGTTATTATACCTAATATTCAAGAAGAATATACTGATAGTTACGGTCAAAGAATTACCGTCTATCAAAATCCATTAAATCAATTTGCATTAGGTCAATGTTTCGTTATCAGTTTTGGATTAAAGAATAATGGTATAATAGGAAATGAAACTACATGGAATGATCTTCAGGCAGTCGCCCAGAACTATCAAGGTGTTTATTCAGTAGGTCAAAAGACCTTAAGTGATCCAGGAGATCAAATAACTATTGGAGGACAATTATATACAGGTTATCAAGTTCTTAGAATAGGTCCAGTTAATTCATTTAATGGAGGTCAGATTGCAGTTCAAGTTGGTAGTAATCCACCCATCTATGATCAACCACAAACTGGATTCCCTTACCTATATCAATTAGCGGGTGTCGATAATCTGGTCGGAACTCCTAATGCAACATATACTGTGCCGATGACTAATAAACGACGAGAAGACGGACAACCGATGACGGGCGCGGGGGCGACCATTAATGTTACTATTAACGGGGCGGGTAATGGTTGGCAGAGTTTTAGTTCGAACAATAATGGAACAAATTATCATCAGGGAGATATATTAGAATTTGCAAATCCGGATGGTAGTGCTAATACCATTGAAGTTTATGTTTTAAGTATAGATGGTATCTCAGGTCAAACATTTTTTGCCGCTCAGGGTGCTTCCATCTCAAAAGCAGATCTATTATGTAATGGACAACCCTGCCAGATGAATATAGTCGCTCAACCATTTTACACAACAGGTGTCGGAAATATTAATGTCCGCCCAGCTTCTAATGCTTTTAACTTTAATCCAAACTCGATTGGGGTAATGAAAAATTTGGATAGAACTGCTGGTTCTCATTTTACCAACTACCCTCAGTTCCCTCCAACATTTGATACATTAGGATTGAGGGACGGTGCTTCTATTCCGGCAAATAGAGGTTTGCAGAAAACTACTGTGAAGAGTGGATTATGCAAACCAAATGGTTATCGATTTGGATTTACTGATTATAATAATTTAAGAGCAAATTTCTCGGCACATAGTGACTCTGAGTTTGAAGTAGTCACACCAAATCCACCTGCCCTAACTGATTACAATAATATTGTTACCAGAACTTTTGTAGCGGGAACAGATGCCGCAACAAGTGCATTTTATATAGGAGCGACAGATCCGATGCCTGCTAATGAATTTACATTTAAAATTTTAAAAGTTTCCTGGGCGGCGGACCCTACAACTTATCCATCAAATTATTTAATACTTAAATTTACTGATCCTGTAACATTAGCACCTAAAGAAGATCATTGTTATATCAGATCAGTCACAGTAGATGCAACTCATTTAATATTTAATTTAAGAGCAAGAAATATTCAACAAATGCAGGTTCCTCTATTAACGACTAATGTTGCAAATATCGGTGAAGAAATGTATCGTGGAGTTCTACCAACTGAAAACCGGATTAGTGCTGGATCTAATGTAGAACTTGTCTATGTACCAGATTGGGTAGCATTCAATTCCCGAATACATCTTAGATGGAGTGCAAATGCGAGTGATATAAATTCTGGGACAATTGGATTCACTAACAATAAAAATTTTTATGGTATATCTGATCCTAATATAGTTGCCTTAAAAACAACCAAAGATTTTGAACCATTATATAGTTCAGCATTATTAGATCCATTAATTATGACCAGTTATCAGTCAGGAGGATACTACTTCTTGACTCAAGCTTGGGGTATGTTGGGTGTTCCTAATGGTAACCCAGAAGATCAATATGGTTATCAGAATATGTTTGGATTTTCACAAGGTTTTAATGAGTTCCCATTAGGGGATGTCTGCACGGGACAAAGTGCTAATAATCCATATTTCTTTAGCACTCCAGAATCAATTTCTGATGTAAGTAGTGTATATGAATATGAAAAATATATGAAACAAAAAACTTTTAAAATGGATCAAAATTTCGAAACACCATCGTCTATCGGTGCAACTTGGACGAAGATTGCAAGTGAATTGAGTGGAGCTATAGATCAAGCGACAGGTAATGTTATGGCGCCTGCTGAACAAGTAGGATTACTTCAAAACGAATTTTGCACTCCTGTATATGGTAGTAATAATGAAATTGGTAATGATGGTAAATATATTAAAAATGAAAGAATATATCCTTTATCTGGAGGATTAGAACCTGGACATTGTGTGGGTATTAGTGGGTATGATTCAAGTGCCTCATATCTTGCAACTGAAATTATGAATGAATTACCTTTTGATGTTGATACAAATAGTATATACTTTGTATTTTTTAGAACATTTTTTACATTACTTAGAAATTATGATCCTCTAAAAGGTCAGGGAGCGACTCCTGGTTTGCCCGATAGAACTCCATTAAAAACATTAGCTACTGCTGCCTCTAATATAGGAAATGTTAATTCATCCACTACAACTCCGCCAGTCACAACTCAGAAAACATTAGATGGAACAACTATGATTGATATAAGTTTAGCGGGTCCGCCTCCAAGAAAGGATTTCAAGTTGTATGAGTTGGGAAGTCCTAATCCCGCCACAACAAATGTGGAGATACCCTTTCCATCAAGTAGTTTGGAATATCCGATCAGATATATAGAACAAGATGGAACGGGAAATCTCGACCGAGCGAAAGTAAGTAACTATGTGGGTGCAAATAATCTTACTTTAGCATTCCAACAAGATATATCATCATTTGGTTTTACCTTCTTTCATCAACCCTACGTAACCCCATTTGCTGACGGTCAGGGTGGCGAAGTATCTACCAGGATCTTTTTTGGTAATCGTAAGTTAGGTATATTTAATCACGACGCTTTTGGAGGTGTTTCCATAGTGAATTACTGCCGACCTGATTTCCCAAATAATATTTTTACTTATGAAGAAATAATTTTAAATAGTTCTAATGGTAGTTATACCAATGGTATCGATCCATTAACATCAGTAGCACCAATCGGAAGAAGGTTTATGCAAAAGTTAGGTTTCTCTGATAGTGATATGGGAATAATTGAAAATGCAAATAAACAATTTGTTATTGATAATACCCTAAACAGATTAGGAATACAAACAACCTCGAATACCCGAGAAATAACATTAGATGATGGAACCACCACTCAATTTGCAAGTTATGATCTAGAAGTGTATGGGACTACCTTTACCAAAATAAATTCCAGTGATTCTATATTAACATCAATACCTCCTCCTGAATCAAGTCCCGGATTAGCATCACACGTCGTTATTGTGACCCCGACAAATGGTAAATCAAATAGAATAATTCAACAGTTCGGAGATTATATATTCTATCCATATAGTTATGACTCCGCCACTGATAGTTTTAGTGAAGCTTCTAAAGTCAGATATGATAATGCCTCATCTGCATTCGGAACAATAGGTGGTCTTAATTTAACTTCAGGCACTGCAAATAGAGGTATGGGAACTCCAAACGTTTTGGGATCAACTACGGTGGTTTCACAAAACACAGTTCCTGTTTCACTAAATCCAGATTGTAATATTTATTTATCCTATACGATTCAGGCAGACAGTAATTTTATTAGTGCAACCAATTTGCCCGTCAAATTAAACCATGGACATATGATTATATTAAGTTCTTTGATTCAATCTCCTAATTATCATTTAAATAATCAAGGCAGATTACCAGGTATCTCTATAGTCAATAAAACATTTTTACAAGGTGATTACATTCTAAGTATGGGTCAATTGACTTTTTATGCTGTGAGGGATCACGTGGTTTCAGAGATAGTAACTGAAATAGTAAATAATGATTATACTGTCCCAAGTAGTTTAGGTTTGCAATCCACAGTTATTTATGAAATAACCAACTATAATCCAAAACCCGCCAAACCACCTGGAACTATATTCGCCAAACAACAAATAGGATATTTACTAAATCAACAAATGCAAGAAATGCAAGGAGGTCAAAATGGAGGTCCCCCAAGTCGAATGCAAAATCTGTTAGGAGATTTAGACCGATTAGGGCTCGGTGTTCTTGAAGATCCAACTAATAATAATAGTTCAGTCATCAACCAATTAGCACAATACGTCAGAGGTTTTGACCTACTTAACTTAACTCCAGCAGATCGTCAAGCATTCTACGCCACAGATGCGGGGCAAGCATTCGTCAATCACGCCCAGGCGGTAATGAGTATGCAAAGAAATATGGGATTATTAGAAGCTCAGTTTGAAGAACAAGCGGCAGCATTAGGGGCAGGTAATGATCCAAGACAAACAACTTATCAACAAGTTCTAACTGAATTAGCAGGACTTCCCGGATTACCACCCATCGCCGATGCACCTATTGCCGAGCAAATTGTTGCACCTCCTGATCCATTAGGAGATTACTTAGATGGTGGTGGCGAAGTTCCCGATGAGTTAAGAGGTTTAGCAATTGCTAATCCATTACAAATGATGTCGCTTCAAAGTTTTCAATCTGATTATGGTGGAGATTTAAATCAATACTTCACTCATTTACTATCAACCGATCCAGATATGAGAGTCCCCCCTCCTATACCTGCACCTGCTGTTCCAATTCAGGTAGCTTCAGGCGGTGGTGGGGCGGAATCCGGTGTAGGAACAAGTGTGGCGGGGTCTTCAACAGCAGGGGCACCAACGGTAGATACTGGTATTGAAGAATAATAAAGATAATTTAAATTGGAGGTGGAGGAGGATCTCATCGGTGCTTTTTTTAAGTTCTACATCTTGTATATAATCTGAAAATAAAATATTCCGTAATATTATCCATAATGAGCAGACAGAATAGACCGAATGTTTTTTTAGATGTAGATCTCAAGAATCCTGAACCTCAACCACCTCAAGAAGAAATATTAGATATGAAACCTCCAGAAGAAATACCACCACCTACTGAGAAAGAAATATTTAAACAACCAAAGAAAGATTTAGTATTAGAAAAACCTGAAGGAGTCAAAAGAAAAGCAGATAGAAAGACCGATCAAAAAAGACAGGTCACACCGAAAATGAAAGCACACCTTGACCGGATTAGAATCAAGGCGGCAGAAGGTAAGAAGAAAAAAGCGGCAGAACGTGCAGGAGTAGAATATATACCACCACCACTACCCCAGGTGCAAGAAGTAATACCCCCCCCTCAGATTCCTCAACCAGTAGCACAACCTCCTCAGATGCCTCCTATTCAAGAATCCGTAAATTCCGTAAGATATGCACAACCACAACAACCACAATTAGATTATGACCAACTCGCCGATAGACTCTGGTCCCGACAACAAAAATATAATGAAGAACAGAAATATATATCAACATTAACTGAAAAGATTAGAAGAGAGGAGCGTGAAAAAGCACTTAAAGAATCTACAACACTACTTAAAGAAGCAGCATCAAAATATAAAAAAGATCATCAAGCACAATTAGGTCGAAGTGTATTAACCAACTATCAAAATAGATATGCTGGTCATCCTGTCTTTAAGGTCAAACCCGACGGTCAGGGTAAGTTCCAGGGTTCGGCAAATCCTAATGCTAATCCTTTTGATGTGTGCTTCAAATAATTTCTCAGTATATATTAATGGGACTAATAAAATATCTCAAAAAAAAAAAGATCTTTAAATATATCAAGATATGCAGAAAGGATATGCGAGCAATAGAAAGACTGGATCCCGACCCCCTACCGCCAAAAAAACCAAAGCTTCTAACAAAGGAGGAGAGGAAAAAAAGGTTCGAAGGAATAATTCACCGAAAAAGTCCAACGACCGAGGAGGACTCAAGCGACTAAGTGAGGCACAAATGAAGCGTTTAAAAGAACATAGCAAGATGCACAAAGGCGGGATGGGATCTAAACATATGAGAAAAATGATGATGGTAATGACTAAAGAAGGTAAATCATTTAGTGAGGCACATCGGATAGCAGTTAAACACGACAAAAAAAAATAAACATTATATTATATATGGTAGAAACTTTTAAGAATAAATTTAACAAAAAACACGGACAACCTAAAGATAAATCAAATTCATTAGCAGAGATAGCTCGACTATCAGGTATTAAGAAATCAGCGATTCAGAAGATCTATAACAAGGGCATAGGTGCATACAAGACAGCGGGACCATCTCGACCTAATATGACTAAACAACAATGGGCGTATGCCCGGGTATATGCAAGCATTAGTCGTGGTTCAAAAGCATCCAAAGTTGATGCAAAAGAATTAAAGGCGGGAAGGAAGAAATAACGTTTTATCAAAAAAAATTGATTTCATTTTAATTATTATATAATGAGTAAAATGAATAGCAAACAAGTAACACCTACTGAATTCTACCAGTGGTTATTGAAAATACTTAAGCAGGCAGAAACGATAGATCTACCCACCGAAGTAAATGGTCACGAACTTACTCAAGAAAAAAAAGACGCTATCAAGACTATTGTGAGTGCGTGTTATAACTATCTGGATCTTGATTCAGATATAGTCGAAGGAATTAAAAAAGTATTGATATATAAATTAGCAGCGCCATAGTTTTCTTGACCAATAGTTCGGACTGTTCTTATTATTTTTAGTTAGATTACCTTTACCATCTTTTATTCCCGCACTACGGGCACAGTAACTTTTTTTTCTTGCCGGATCATTAGGATGCTGTCCCATCTTGCTATCGCCATAGTGAATAAGTTTTTTATTACCGCTACTGGATTTTACATATACCATCCCTTCTTTACCAGATTGAGAAGATTTATATGGTTTGTATAGAGGTTTTGATTCCATGAAATTTTTGGGTGCTTTTGATAGAGTCATTTAAAGTTTAACAATATTTTTTTATATTAATATTATATCAAATCAGAATGTTTAGTTGCACCCTTTGTGAAAAAGAAACTGTCTATTGGTATCACCTATGCGACAAATGTCGCAAGGTTAAACACTATATATCCTTATATGATGATAGGGTATATGATGTACTAGATGCTGTCCTTGCTCGAGAAGTAGATAAACAAGATAATAAGATAGAGCTCGAGATCCGCAAGGAGATTGCTACTAAAGAGCAAGCAATCAAAAAAAAAAAGATCAGATCGAATACCGACTAATGTATAATCAAGTTCTGGTAGAGTTGAAAAAGACTAATGAAAATCGATCTGAATCTCCATATTTAGGAGAAACCCAATGTAGTATTTGCGAACCATTAAATATTAAAGGTTTGGTTCTTGCATCGTGTTTTTCTATTATTCTTTTCTTCTCGTTATATAGACAGGTTTCACCTCCTTTATAACTGCCCATAGCGACTAACACTGAGTTACCTGTGTTTTTACTATCAAAATGTGGTGGGGTTTCATAATTTTTATTTATATGAACACTATTAAATTCAAAGTCTGGAAAATACCAGTCCCTGAATTCAATAAATAAATCCTTTAAGTCAGGATTTTCTTCCTTTACTTTAGTCATATTCATTCCTGGTCTATCTGGATCTGGTGGTCTTAAATGATTATACCATTTAGGATGTTGTCGAAAGGTAGAACCCCATAATAAACTACCGCCTTTAGAAGGAGGGACACTCAATAATTTCTTCCTGTTAGTTGAAGTCTGCCATTTTAATTTCCCTAACCTTTCTTCCATAATCTGGATGTCTTCTCCATAGTCACCTGTAAAATGATTCATAGTTATATATAGTATTATTAGATTATTATTATTATTATTATTATTATTATTATTATTATTATGTGTAAAATGGATATTATGTGATTTTGGTTATTTGGTTAATTGGTTACTCGATTTCAAAAGTCTATAAGAATTGAAAAAGTTATATATTTTCAAAATCGAGTAACCAATTAACCAATTAACCATTTTTAAGTCATATATTGATAATTATTATTTTGGTTAAAAAGGGTATAAAGGTTAATCATTATATAATTATATTATATGGGGGATTTTTTCAATTGCTATGCGTGTGATAAGAAGTTTATCAAGAAAGACTACAAGAAACCTGATGGTATTATGAAAGTTGATTATGCTCGAAGAGAGCATAGATGCTATCTTGCGACAAAATGGAATGATGAAGATTTAAATAAAACTAAATGGTTTAATCATTTAATATTACCAAGTGAAGATCCTAAGGGTAGAGTATTAAAACCCTGGGAGTTCAGATGTCCTAATAGTATGTGTATTATATGCTTCGTTAAAACTG
>Ga0181406_1000635_pt1 | contig 13364 bp, 14 predicted proteins | sample 29SPOviralmetaG_FD_130135 | JGI IMG/M metagenome (GOLD analysis project Ga0181406, IMG submission 130135) | Marine viral communities from the oligotrophic San Pedro Time Series (SPOT) site, San Pedro Channel, CA, USA - 29 SPOT_SRF_2011-12-20 | ecosystem: Environmental > Aquatic > Marine > Strait... | reverse complement strand
TCAAAAACCCTATTTTCGTTAGTTTCCCTACCCTTACCATATTATGATGTGTCTTTTTTTCTATGTAAGAAATAAATAAGAGCATTTACCTAGATAATTTCCTTTGTTTTACCCTCCCTACCCCAAATCACACAATCAACCCCCCCGATGTTATAAATCGCCAAAAAAACATAAAAATAACCCTAAAAACAATCATACAATACTAAAAAAAGGAATGCAAAACTTCAAAAAAGTTTAAAACAGCAAAACAAATATATAAATGAAAGATAAAAAATCCGTTTATTGAAGAAATGCGATATATAATATAATATTCAAAATTATATTATAATTGTTATTTTAACATAGTTATTTTACATTTTTTACTTACATCTTTCAAGTGCTACATTAAATATTTTTTCATCTTTCTCTATTCCTATGAAGTAGCGGTTTTTATTTAAACAAGCTACACCCATACTACCTGACCCCATAGTTGCATCAAGAACCACGCCACCTTCACGCGAATAATATTTCAAAATCCACTCCATTAATGTAACTGGTTTTTGTGTTGCGTGTTTTCCTTTCTCGCTTTTGACTTCTAATATGGAGTTAGGAAATGGCGGTTGATACATACTCTCACCATTCTTCCGCATACAATCAGGGCGTTCAATATTTCCATATAAATCACTTTCATTTTTATAGTTCTTTGTATCTCTAATAACCACATTCTCTTCCTTTATTACACTATTAGGAAGTGGGGGATCATATTTCCCTTCCATTACCTTTTTATTACCATCATTATTTCCATATAATCCATTTTTATCATTTGTTCTTTCTTTCAAAAACTTATGCTCGTGATGTAGGGCAATATTTTCAGTATATACTTTAGGTAGTTTTCTATAAAATACATAAATCATTTCGTGTTTTTTCATAGGCATCTTTTTAGCGTTCAAGAAACCACATGGAGCAGATTTAACCCAAATAAGATCATATCTGAAGTTTTTAGGGTTTGAATTAATTAATGTATTCCCAAACTTAACTGTACAAGTGAAGACCATAGGAGCATCAATTTTACAAACTCTGTTCACTTCTTTCCAGAATAAATCTAAATCAATTAGACAATCCCAGCTGCAACTCGTCTGCCCATAAGGTAAATCACAAAATAAAAGGTCAACACTATTTTTTTCTAACTCTTTCATAACTTCTAAACAATCTCCATGTCTTAAATCCATAGATATATAATATATATTGATAAAAATAAATATTTAATAATATCGCTATAGTATAAAATGAATATTCCATTTGATGAAAATAATATGTTTAGATATACAAAAAGTGCAGCCGATAATCATTTTACAGGTGATAATACATTTGACAATTTAACAGTAGACCATTTGCATATTACAGGAGATATATCTTCTCAAAATATATTAGATTTATCAAACACAATAACCAATTTGTCAATTAATTTATCAACAGACATTTCAAATAATTTAAATCTTATTAATGATTTATCAGGGAAATACTATACACTATCAGGTGAGGTGTCAACAACAATAACTAACTTAAATGATTTGTCAATTAATTTATCAACAGACATTTCAAATAATTTGACTATTATTAATGATTTGTCAATTAATTTATCAACAGACATTTCAAATAATTTGACTATTATTAATGATTTGTCAAGTACTACTTTAAAAAACTCTGGATTACAAACATTAGCTAGTAAATTAATACTTTCCGGTAACCCTTATATACAGACGGAATTAGAGTTGTCAGGTAACCATCCACAAATAGTTATTGGAGATACCAAAATAACCGAAAACAGGGTTTCATCCACAAAAGTGATGGTTGATTTATGTTCCGTATCAGATTCAATGTCCGTTCCAAAAATAACAAGCGACTTGGTTACATTTACAGGAGAAATATCATGTAATACCATAAATGATTTATCAATTAATCTGACAACAGACATTTCAAATAATTTATCTATTATTAATGATTTGTCAAGCAACTTTACCGATTTGTCAAACGACTATTACACAAGAACAGATGTGTCGTTTGACCGAATAGGAGCGTATACAAATGGAAGTGAAATCACATTTTTAGACGACATTGACGCTCCAAACATAAAAGTGGGAACTAATGTATCAGGGAGAGATACTAGAGCAACTAACAATAAAATTGATGTATTTACTTTGAATACAGATGAAATCAACTACGTCAGCACTATATCGTCAGAAATAGTTTTATTTAAAAATAACGTTACTATTGATAACCATTTAATAGTCGTTGATGCTTCGTTTCAGAATGATGTGGATATTTCAAACGACCTGTTTGTAGGCAACGACATATCCATTAATAATCATTTGAGTGTTCTTGATGCCTCGTTTCAGAATGATGTGGATATAACAAATGATTTGTTTGTTGGCAACGACATATCAATTAATAACCATTTAATAGTCGTTGATGCTTCGTTTCAGAATGATGTGGATATAACAAACGACCTATTTGTAGGCAACGACATATCAATTAATAATCATTTGATTGTGCTTGATGCTTCGTTTCAAAACAATGTGGATATAGACGGAAACATTTATCTAGGTGGTTCAAATAGCACATTCAGTACAAAGGAAATATTTCAGGGTAGTCCTGCAATTTATAGTAGAAACTTAATGACACAAAATACACTGGCTATTAATTTGAGTAGTAACCACCCGAACACTTACAATAGAAACTTTAATGCGTTAGGCACTTATCGGTTGACGTCAACATTTGGGGGAAATAGTTGTATACAAAATTATGGAAACGCTGTATATATCTCGGAAAATGCGAGTGCGACTTGTTTGCTTTTACAAAATGGTGGTCATCACCTTGATACTTGGACTACAGGTGTTAGTGAAGCACCCACTGCTGGCTGTGATATGTATTTAAACTATTATGCTAATAAAAATGTGAGGGTTCAAGGAGTTTCAGCCGTTGTTGCTTTGAGTGATGATAGGTTGAAAGAAAACGAACAATTGATAGAAAACGCTGTAGAAACGATAATGAAATTACGCCCACAAACTTACAATAGGTATCCTCCTGACAATAGCAGCAATATTGTAATACCAAACTACAATGCGAGTTATCAGTTTGAAGCAGGATTGATAGCACAAGAGGTTTATTATGATGCACCTGAATTACGCCATTTAGTTCAAACGGCATCAAAACAAGACAGCGATGAAGTCATTAATACAAGCGAAGACCCACAACAAGATCCCGATTATAGTGTTTGGGGAAATATGCCCTGCGGTTTGTCTTATATTGAATTCATCCCATATTTAATCAAAGCAATTAAAGAATTGAATGAAGAAATTAACGTTTTAAAAACTCGTGTTTCAGAATTAGAATAAAAAATAATTAATATTTCTCTTTACTAATTATTTTTTAATGAAGATTGTAATAACTCTAAACCTGTGATTAGTAGATTTAACCATACCTATCACACCTTCTATTTTCCATTCATCTTTTCTATACATAGGTAATACTTGGTCTAACCAAACAACATGTGTTCCTTTTATTGCTTTCTTTCCAAGAGCTTTCATTACCTTATTACGTTTTATCATTGTTGTTTTATAGTGTTCGCAATCCTCAACACTATAAGGTGGGTCAGCTAATATCAAGTCAAACTCTTCAATAGGCACATTTTCCAAACTTTGAGCATCATCAATATAATCAGGATTATTCTCTTTATTTATATCAACCGTTTTTCCATTTAATATTTCCGTGTCTACTTTACCACTAAACAGATGTAAAATACTTATTTTATCAGGAAATAATGCTTTTATTCTTCTCAAATATCCGGCAGGATAACCACCATAAAAACCACTTTTTACTTTGTAATTATTTCCCATAATCCAAGAACCTACAACCCTTCCATCATCAGCAATAAATAAACTTCTTGGATATTTTGTTTCTAAAATGTAGTTATCTATTCTCTCTTGTAATTCCATTTAGATATATAATATATAAATATAATAATATTTCTCTCTATTAATTATTTTTCATAATACAAATCATTAAAGGTTTTATATATCCTAAACTATTTTCATCATCTTCGCTTCCGTCGTCGTGTCCAAACCGAAACCCTTTTTTTGGTTTTTCTAAAAATCTTATTTCTACATTATCCTTTTTATAAAAAAAACGATGAAAATATCTTGTATGTGTAGATGCAGGAAGTAAAAAAACAAAAGTTCCTTTTGATAAGGAAGCTTTTTCAACAAACTTTCCAATATGCATATCAAATAAAGGGTGTACATATCCAATCTCTCCGTCCCAACATTTATCAAGACAAGAATTTTCTTTTGTATAGTATTTATCTACTAAATGGTTTTCATCACTCGCACACATATCACAAGTAAAATTAAACTCTTTTGACAAATCGTCCCATATATCCTTTGGGGTTCTTAAGTATTTCATTTTTTTAGAACAAGTGAATGACAAAGTGTTTTTAGAAATATTTTTTTTATTCATAGTTATATAATATATAAATATAATAATATTTAGGCAAACGAAACAACAAAATTTTTCGGTTCATCATCGTAAATGATTAATTTTTTCTTTCTTTCTCTTAATTTTCGGTTATACTCCTTACATCGTGCATTATGAAACTTCCTAGCTTCAGGATCTTGCATTTTGTTGTGATAGTAATCCTTACACTTTTGGTTGTAAGCTTCTTTATTTTTGCTTCTGTACCGATAAATTGCTTCTCTCACCGTATTATTATAATACTTTGGTTCAGGTATTTTTATTAATACTTTACCATCTTCATCTATAATTTCATTTGCTATGTATGTTTCTAATTCATCTTGAGATAACCCCGATATGCCTTCTTGTGATTTGTATTGCTTTATGAATTCGTCTATTAAACAATCCATATATAAATAACTAAATATTATATAAATATATAATATACAATGTCAGAATCAGAATCAGAGAATGAACCTGTTGAAGTTGAAGTTCCAAAACCCAAAAAAAAAACTCAAATGAGCGAAGATAGACGGAAACAGATGTTGGCGAATTTAGCAAAGGGTCGTAAAACAAGAGCAGAAAATCTCTAAAAGAAACGATTAGAGAAGGAGCAAATAGATTTAAAAAAAGAAAATGAAAATAAATGTGATTATTGTGGAAGTGCATTCAAATATAAAACATCTAAAATTAAGCATATGAAGACTTGTTCGCAAAATCCCAACTATGTAGAAGTAGAAGATAAACCAGTTATAATAGAAGAAAAGGAAAAGATGAAGGAGGAAAAAGAAGAAAAAGTTGAAGAAGAAACACCTAAAGTGAAGGAAGAAAAAACAAAGAAGAAAAAGAAGGTTGTTTATAAGGAGTATAGCTCATCAGATAGTTCAAGCGAAGAAGAAATAATTTATAAAAAGAAGAAACGAAAAGGTAAAGGAAAAATAGTATTTCTAGATGGAACAGAACCACCACAAAAACCACCAGTATTACAACGAACACCAGCACCTGCACCAAAACCACAAATGAGTGAAGAACAAAGACAAGCATTAATAAGAAAAAAACAAGAAGACGAGAGATATATACAACTTGGAAAAAAACAAGAAGAAAATGCTAATAGAATTAAAATGCTTTCTGCTAATATGGTTCGCAAGAATAGATTTTAAGATTTTAATTTAAGTTATATAATATACTATCTTAAATTAAAATGCTTTTAGAGGCATCATAGGTGCAAGTTGTTTATTAGTAGACATACCAAGTGGTATTTTTTTATTAAACAAAGCATCGCGTTTCTTAATACTTGCTATACCTGATGGCTGATTCCGTGCGTAGCCATACGCTGCTTGGTATCCATTACTATTTGCTATAGGATCAGGTTTTAACACTCTGTTAGAACTATTTTGAGGGATGCACGGGTACATACTATCATAAGCGTTTATTGAACTACCAGCCATTCGCATATTATCTAAAGCACAAGTTTCATATTTTAATCCACCATTCATATCTTTTGGAAGGGGAAACCCATGATTAAAACTTGTAATTGCTTGTTCAAATGTGGGACGAGTTACATCAATTCTGCGTGGAGCGTTAATATTATCGTTTTGAATTTTGAAGTTAGTAATTTGCTTTGCTGAAAACATTTTATATTATATAAATATAAAATATTTATAATTCATTATTGTTCCCTCGTAATCTTGGTTTTATTGTATTTTCATCTCTAGGTCTACCAGCAGGTCTATTTGTATCTTCATTAGTATTAGCAGTTCCATCAGGATAATCAACAACAACATCACCAGCAGATTGGAATACTCCAGCATCTAAAATTACTTCATTCTTTGGCGGACGACCAGCTCCCCTTGTTTGCGTTTCTACATCAAACAATTCAACCGGTTCTTCGGCAGCAGAAACTTCTTCATCAGGTTGTTCAGCAGCAGGGAAATTCATAACGAAATCTTGTAATTTATTATCTTGTTGTTTATTATATTGAGCTAATTGATTATTAATCCCATTTTCTAAATACTTTTCAACAACTTGTTCATCTAATTTAGAAATATCACAGATAGATTTTACTAAACCCCCAACGGAAGCAGGAGCATAAATAGGTAATTCAACTGGACGAATACCACTTCTACCCCTTTTTCTAATATAATTAGGTTTATTTCCAACACGTTTTGGTTTTAAAACGCCCATTGCTTGAACAGGTATAGGACGGCTCATCATACATTCTTTTTTAACCATTTCATCGGTGATAATTAAAGGCATAATTTATATATTAATATATATATAAAAATATGAATGATGTATATTCTTCTAGACCATTAAAACGAAATAAATGTAGAATTGGATTTGTTGAAGTAAATGGTGTATGCGTCCCAATAAGAGATTCAAAAAATAATAATTTATCTCAACCAACACCACCAACACCACCAACACCACCAACACCACCAACACCACCAACACCACCAACACCACCAACACCACCAACACCACCAACACCACCAACACCACCACCATCGCCAACCCCAAAACATAATAAACAACCACGCAGTTCAGATTTAGGAATTCATATAGGCGAGGGTTTGGCTGTTGCTGGAGCAGTTGGAGGAGCAGGGTATACGGCATATAGAAATCGTGGAGCAATCCAAAGAAATTATCGTAGATTGACACAACCTAAAGTTAAAACCGATGAAGAAATGGGATTGTTAGATGAAGAAGAAGAATTTTTTAGATCGCAGCAAGAACGAACCGGAACGCGTGTAAGAGAACAAGAGGGTATTAGAAATAGAAATCCAACAAGAAGACCAAATGAAAGAGGTACATACGAAGAACAAACTCCTCTTATAAGAGAAGGTGGTGATTATGAAATGCGAACAAGACAAAATAAAAATACAACTGAAACAGAAGGTAGTTTTTTTGGTGATGCAGAGATTGAATCGTCTGAAACAGATTCATTAATACGAGAAATTGAACGTAATAGTATACAATCCGAGAATGATGAAATGGTAAATATGGAAGAAGGTATTGAAGAGTCAAAAGAATCGTATGGATTAGGAGGCGGAGCAGAAGAACGAGTTAAATTAGAACCAATCACGGAAGAAGAAATTGAAGCTATGACATCAAAAACCAGTTTGATAGATGATATTATAGCAACTCAACCGCAAGACGATATACCAGTTGTGACAGATGGTTTTATTGACTCGGCAATAGCAGTTAATGAAGAAGCTGTAATTGGAGCAGATATTGCTATGGGTTCGGCAGCAACTCTAACAGAAACGGCTGCTCTCATAGCACCTGAATTGGCGGTTGCGTTGGTTGTTGGAGGTGTTGCTTATGGTTTAGAACAAGGAGTAGAAAAGACATTAGATATAGGTTCTGCTCAAGATAAGAAATATTCTGATAAAAGAAATAAAGATTTGGGAACTCATGAGATGGATAAGAGAGAAATTGATTATAAAATGAAAGAATTAAATGCTGCTAAAAAATACTATCAAGACCAAGTAGACCATATGAATTTTGGTGATAACGAAGCATCACGAGAACAACACGAAAAGGATAAGGCGATGTTAGATTCAATCAATAAAAGTATAGATGCGATACACAATCAGCAACGCAACGGCGAACCGGTTTATAGTGTTGTTACTATGGGGTTTGATGAGAATAATTTAGGTAAGAATAATAAAAAAGAATATGACAGATTACAGCAGCAAGTAGATGACCAGCAAGATAAGGTAAATTATCATGGGGGAAGCAAAGAAAAATTAGCAAAGCGACAAAAGAAATTAGACGATTTCAAAGCAGAGCATAGCAACACACCTATATCTTCAGGTTTCGTAAATCAACCTACAGACGAAGAGATGCAACAAATAACGAAAGAGTATGTTGAGAATGGAGCCGATGTGTTTGGTGATATGGATATGCAAACAATGGAGGCTTTAGGGATTACAGATGCTATAAATAGTAATGAGGTTAAGATGGATAGAATTGAAGTAGAGGAAACAGAAAAAAACGAACAGACGACAGATGATATAGCAGCCAGTCAAGGTTTATATGTTCCATCAGCAAGTGGGGGAATGTAAATTATTTATTTATTTTTTTTATAAATATATAATATATAAATGGATATTTCGGCAAATGAAGAGAGAATTTTAACAAATTTTCAAGATGGAAAAATGACACAAGATGGTTTAATTTGTGAAGACGGAACATTTATTCCAAGAGCCAAAAAAGAACCAAGAATAGGTTTAAGCAAAGAAGATGAAATAATTATATCTAAATGGACTGAAGAGTATAAGAGAGATCATCAGCATATGGACGTTGGATTGATACACATGTTTTGCACTTGGGCGTATCGTCACCCTGAAGCGTGTGAACAGCACGTAAAGGAAGAGAAAGATAAAATATTAAATATGACCGATGAGGAAAGAATTGAAATGATAAAACGCAATCCATTTGAAGATTTAGAGAAAGATTATGAAAGAATAAATTAAATATTAGTTTATATATAAATGGCTGGAGTTCTCCAAAATACTAAATCAATATTCTCTTCAACTCAACAAAGTGGTTCAGTTGGTTCTTTATCCACATTTTCTCGTTTTAAAATATGCTTTACATCAACCCCTCTAACGTGTGGGAATGGTGAAGTAAATAAAATCAGTTTAATCAATTTTAATGCGATGAGAAATTGGTACACCGTTAATAAATACAACTCTAAATTTTATGTGTTATACGTAAAGGGTGGTGTAGAAACCAAAGTCGCTGTTAATTTAGAACATAAAGATTACGGAAGCATAGGCGATGTAGCAACACAATTTGCTACAAAATTAAAATCAACTCTAGACACGGCACAAGGAGGTGCAGGATTTGGAGGCGTAGCAAATCAACTACCCATCGCAGGTTTCACCGCAGGTCAAACAGGCAAACGTTCTTTCTCGTGCAATATAACATCATCGTCAACACTTCTTCTCTCTAATATAAGAGTTCAATTTCCCCAATATAGAAATGCAACTGATCCAACTGATTTTAATGACTCGTATTTACTACTCGGTGGCAAACGGATAAGCGACTCAACCGATACAACAACGTCATCGCTCAAGGTAACTATTGTAGGCAATAAGGTAAGCTTTCAAGGAGCATTCCCTATGAATTTAAGAACTCAACCATACATATATTTATCTTTAAATCTTTCAAGTGATAATTTACAGACAGGTAATTTAGGAAATGTAAATGCTGATATTGACGAACACGTGACATCAAGTTGTTTTCTTGGAAAAATACCTGTTCAAACTGAATTCTGTGCTATCCAATTAGATGAATCAACCCCATATTTTATGACGACATCTCAAAGAAGTGTGACATCGCTAATGTTCCAATGTTTAGATAGTCATGGTAGAGAGTTCCCTCTTATAGATGATGTAGGTGATGGCGATAATATAGAAACTCAAGGAAATTTATTTTCTGATATGGTGATCAAACACGAGGTTCTACAAATAGGTTCTGATGGAAACGTTTTAAATGCTCCATATAAAACTTTCAATTACCAAGTAAATGATGTTGGAAATGCCCAAATGGTTGGAGGCGGTGGATTTTAATTTAGGATAAAAATTATAATAATTATTTTCTAATTAGTTATTATAAAATGTCGTATCCATCGTACCTTGAATATTTCTCGTCGTCCATTGAAAATGTTTCAACGGCATCGTTTAAAATTGCCCCTACTAGCAACAATGCGGTTTCCAGTCATCAGCAGATGCAGTTTCTCCTTCCTCAAAATGCACTCTTGGATTTCCGCAAAATGCGTATGCAGTTTCAGGTCACATCAACCGGTTCTTTCACTCGCCTCCCAGCTCACGCTTCGGCATACTTCAACCGCATCTCTGTTGAGGTTGGCGGACAGACCATTTCGGCGTTTGAGAATGCTAATGTTTTAGACGAAATCCTCCGCAATAATCTTCAGATTGAGGTAGACCCAGTTAATGAACACAGCACCATTCAGCGTAAAAATGATCCGTTCTCGGCACAGGCAATAACTGCTGCCGAGACATACCCAACTGATGATAACAAAGCTTTCTTCTCTATTGATTTAGGAACTCTTGCTCGTTCAATCCAACCTTCAATCGTCGCTATGATGTATCTTCCGCAGGTCACCATCACATTGCACCTTGCCGAGAACGCCGTTCTCGCTTCGCCATCAAATATTGATACTTTAGCTAATTTCAAAACTGCCGGAACTCAAGGCACTTACTCTATTGTAAACCACAATCTCATTTGCGAGGTTTACGATGTTCAAGATGGTTCGCTTATGGCGATGTATGAACAGACTATGAACGATCAAGGTTATTTAGAACTTACTTATGAGAACTGGACTTCCTTTAGCGATGTCTTCAACAATGTTACTCGCTTCAGCTCGTCTGCACAGAGTTTGAACAAAATTGTTGCAACTTTCAGACGTGGTTCGGCTGTCACTCCTCTTGCTGCTGCTTACAACGCTGCTAATGGTGCTGTAGGAGTTTTAGGATACAATAATCTCTATATGGCTGCTGAATCCGATGCTAGTGGTGGTTATGTTGCCGATGTTTTAGGACAACCTGAATGTAACGGCACATCTTTCCAATCTGCTTTCTTCACAGGAACTGTTCCAGTTATTGCTGCTTCGCTTGATGGTGGTGTTCCCAAAGCTTCAAACCTTGAACCGACCCTCAATTTCAGTATTAACTCGGTCAAATACCCTGCATACAACTGCAAAGCAAGTGGTTGGTATGATGCGACCAAATCTGCTTGGGGTGTCAGCAGAACTAAATCCAATTCTCTTGGCGAATGGTGTCTTAACAGATACTCCATCTGTCAGCGTCTTGACCTTCCTGATAGCAAAGCTCTGCGTGTTATGTCAGGCCTCAATCTCAAAGCTAGTAATGCGAACCTTACCCTAGAGGTCACAGGAAACGCATCGGCTGCGACCACAGTTGATAATGTCCTAGTCTTCGCTGCTTCAACAAACATCGCACGAGTTGGTTTAGGTAAGCAAATGCAGATATTACATTAAATAAACACACCATAATAGGTAATAAATTTATAATATAAAAATATAGTTATATTATAAATGGATATAGAAGAGTTAATAATATTTTTATTTAATTTTCCTTTTTAGAACCGCATTTACACTCTTTCTCTGCATCAGGGAATATTAAGAACTCTGATAAATTTTTTCTATACATTTTAGTTCTGCAGTCAGCATTAAAACTAATACACAAGTTATCATGTTTACCATCAGTAGCATATAAATATGCTTCTTGAAAGTCATTTTCATCAATAGCCCCTGCAAGTTCATCAACTATTTTTTCCATCGCTCCCTTTTGACGATTTTTAAATAATATTAAATCGGTGCAATTCTCTCTGCACGATCTTGGGACTGATTGATGAGAAGAATAGCATTGCGAGAGTATCATAACAGAACAACCAAGAGCTTGTCTGTCACCATAAGGTTCTGATAATGGAGCTATATGGCGATTCATTATACAGAGTTTCGTAAAATCTGCAGATTGCGATAATGCGGTAGAACCAAGACAATCATCAAAGCAAATTATACTAGTAGGAGGTCTTATTTTACCACTAATATCTTTATACTTCCATTCAGGTTTAACAATTTTAGTATTTAAATAACCATTATCACCTACATAACCATATTCTACGTAATCGTTCAAGTTTTCTGCCTCCATTTTTGAAATGGAATCTTTATTTTTTACATCAGCTTTAAATCTTCTATAAATTTCTTCTTCAATTAAGAAATTTTCAAATTCATCTCTATCATTTTCAATTGCTTTAATAACCTTTCCAACACTATCACGATGAGGATAAAACACGTTATCTTCTTTTATATCAAACTGCGACCAATGAGCTTTGTTGCTATCAAATGTACCAGTTATGAAATAAATAACATCAAATAACTTGTCTTTTTTAGCTTCTAGTAATATTTTTGCTGCTGTAAATGATTTACCTGCACCTCGTGACCCAACCAAAATTTTAATTCCCGGTTCCTTAAAAGCGTGTTTTTTAGTAGGATATGCGTTTGATAATGATTCTTTTGGTGTTTTAGAAAACTCTTTAATTTTTTTAACTTTCATAGTATATATATATTATTATTATATAATAATGGAAATTTATGCTGATATGGTTAAAATACATTACGAATACTTTAAAAATAAAGATAGATACAAAAAACACATTCAATCAAAGTTTAATGAAATAGAAAAGTATTCTGATATTGATTCTATGGTTTTTGAAAAAGGAGATGATATAGTAGTTGCGATGAGAGGATTGCAACCAAGCACTCCAAGAGATGCGTTAATAGGAACTAATATATTTTTAGAAGATGCTTATCAACAAAGTGGGTTTGATTTTGAATCAGCTACTAAAAAGAAAAAAGGTATATCACTATTAAAAAATGAGTATGGAGAGATATTAAAAAAAGAACAAAATAAAATAGAGGAGTTAAAAAAAGAATATCAAAATAAAAAAATTGTATTAGCAGGTCATTCACGAGGTGGTAGAAAAGTAATTGATTTAGGAGAGCATAACCAATTAGAATATCACGCATTTCAACCAGCAGAGATGAACAGACAGGCAAACCAATTATTAAGTATGGGAACAAATATAGTGATGGGTGGAGTTCAAACATCTGCTATTAATAAAGAAATGTGGAAATCGTTATATGGACAGAATAGAGTTGTTAATAATTTGATGTTTGAATTTGGTTCTCCCATGTCTATTCAAAAAAATGTTTTAGGATCAGCAATCCAAACCGATGGTTATCAACCATTTGCAAATAAGTTTTTAAGAAAAACATTAACGCCAACAACAATAGAACGAAGTATAGAAATGGTTGGAGG
>Ga0181406_1000634_pt1 | contig 13366 bp, 10 predicted proteins | sample 29SPOviralmetaG_FD_130135 | JGI IMG/M metagenome (GOLD analysis project Ga0181406, IMG submission 130135) | Marine viral communities from the oligotrophic San Pedro Time Series (SPOT) site, San Pedro Channel, CA, USA - 29 SPOT_SRF_2011-12-20 | ecosystem: Environmental > Aquatic > Marine > Strait... | reverse complement strand
GCAGAACGTATGGCTGATTTATCCAGACGTATTGGTTCTGCCTTTGGACGATTGCAAGCTGAGTTGGTACAGCCTGTATTGCAAAGAGTTGTGTATATATTAAAGAAGCAAGGACGTATAGAATTACCTACTATTAATGGTAGAGAAATAAAAGTAAGGTCTGTTTCTCCATTAGCACAAGCACAGAATCAGGCAGACATTACTTCTATAGCTCGTTGGATGGAAATGATACAATCTAATTTTGGTCCACAATTAGTTAATTTACTAATTGATACAGAACAAACATCAGCACATTTAGCAAAGAAGTTTGGTGTTCCTGATACACTTATTCGTGATACACAAGAAAGAAAACGTCTTGCTGAACTTGCTTCTGCATTAGCACAACAAGCTAATCCAAATATGGGTATTGAAGATGTATTAGGAGATGTAGCAAGTGGTGGATAAAAATTTTATTAGTTTAGATGGTTTTCAAAGAAATAGAATAAATGATGCTCGTATATCAACAGATGTTGCTGCATTATTTAGTACAGACTTAGGACAACAAGTATTTAAATATTTAAAAAGTATTACTATAGATGCTGTTAATGGTCCTAATGTTACAGACGCAGAGTTGCGTCACCTCGAAGGTCAACGATATATAGTTGGCTTAATAGATCGAAGAATCCAACACGCACATAAGGTGAAAAATGAACGAGCAAGTTGAACAGAATACAGTTGCAGATGTAATGGAAAAGAATGAATCAACAGAAAATGTTTCACGTGAAACATCTGTTGATACAGCAATGGATACTATTGCACCAGTTGAAAGACCAGAATGGTTGCCAGAAAAGTTTACCAAAGCAGAAGATTTAGCAAAGTCTTATACTGAATTAGAAACTATGGTTGGTAAAAAAGAAGAAGAGTATCGTGATAAGTTTCAAAAAGAATTAGAAGAAGAAGCTTTTAAAGATAGACCAGAATCAAAAGGTGAGTATGTAATTAGTGAAGAAGCACAAAAGCTTTTAGATATGGGTGCTGTTACAGATAACAAATTATTAGAATGGTGGTCACAAACTTCATTTGAAAATGGATATAATCAAGAAGAATTTAATTCTGGTATTATGATGTACTTAGAACAAATAAGTGAAACACTTCCTAATCCAGAACAGGAAATGCAAAAGCTAGGTGACAATGCAAATGTAAGAGTTGAAGCTGCATCTTTATTTGCTAATCAATACTTTCCTAAAAACTTAATCTCTACAGTTGAATTGCTTGCATCAACAGCAGAAGGTGTTCAAGTATTAGAACATATACAAGAACAAACAAAAGGAATAAATGTAAGTTCTCCTTCTCAGCCCATTAATCAAATTAATGAAGCACAGCTTCGTGATTTAATGGCATCAGATGAATATCATAATCCAACAAAGAGAAATCCAGAAGTAGTAAGGCAAGTTGAAAGTGGCTTTAAACAATTATATAAAGCGTGATATTGTAGCTTCACTGAGAAATATATCTTTAGTAAAAGCAAAGATAGCCGATGTAATGCCTGTTTCTCAAAACATGAGGCTACCAGATATAAGGGAGTGTGCTATATTTGGCACACAACCTTTTGAGTGTTTAATGGATGCTGTTATTAATTTTCCAGATGAAACCTATACTATTTTAATTAACAAACAACCTGTAGCTATGTGTGGTACTGCTCAGTATCCAGATTCAAAAGATAACGCTTCTGTATGGATGCTTGGTACAAATGATATTGATAAACACTACTTTGTATTTCTTAGAGGTGCAAAAGAATGTATTAATATACTGCAAGGAGAGTATAAAAATATAGATAATATAGTTCCTGTAGATCATACAAAGACAATACAATGGCTACAATGGTGTGGTTTTAAATTTGAAGAACATATAGAAAATCATTATGGATATGACTTTTTACGATTTAATCGTTGCAATTTATTTCAATCTAGTATTTATAATGAATCATCAAGGCCTGTAATGCACTAAGCGACCCTATTGGACAATCGTGTTGAGGTGAAGATCAGATAACCAGAGATACCATGAAACTTAATATAAGGAGGTTTGCTAATGGCAAACACAATAGACACAGCCTTTATTAAGCAGTTTGAATCTGAAGTGCATCTTGCTTATCAGAGAATGGGATCGAAACTACGAAACACCGTTCGTACAGTAAGTAATGTTGCAGGAAACATAGTACGTTTTCAAAAAATAGGTTCTGGTTCTGCTTCAACAAAGTCTAGAAACGGTATGATTACTCCAATGGAGTTAGCACATACCACAGTAGAAGCTACAATGTCAGACTTCTATGCTGCTGAGTACATTGATAAGTTAGATGAACTCAAGACAAACATAGATGAAAGACAAGCTGTAGCTAAATCGGCAGCTGCTGCTCTTGGTCGTAAGACAGATGAAATTCTTATTACAGCTATGGATGCAGGTGCTAATTCAACTCAATTACATGATACCAGTTCAGCTGTTGAAAAAGCAGATTTACTTTCTGCCTTTGAAACAATGGGTGCTGCAAACATACCTGAAGATGGACAGCGATATATTGCTATGCATCCTAAAGGTTTTGCAGATTTATTTCTCATTACTGAATTTGCATCAAGTGATTTTGTTGGAGATCAAAACCTACCCTACGCAGGTGGAATGACAATGAAACAATTCTTAGGTTTCAATATCTTTTCTACGTCTGCTGTAGCAGCAGGTAAGAGTATGGTGTATCATAGCTCTGCTGTTGGTCTTGGCATTAATGCAGATGTTTCTACAGAACTTAATTATGTTGCTGAGAAAGTATCTCACCTTGCAACTTCTTCGATGTCTATGGGTGCTGCTGTCATTGATGACAATGGTATCTATGAACTCTTAGATAATAACTAATAGGAGGTATAGACATGGCTTATGCAGCTTCTGGTTTAACTCGTCTTGCAGGCGCATCAGGTGGTAATCTGTGGTGGTATTCGACAACAGATGCTATTGCTACTGTAAATAGCGCAGGCTATTTTAATGACGCAGCAAATATGCTTGCAGTACGAGATGTTATTATTGTTTCAGATACTAATGTACCTACAACAAGTTTTGTAAATGTATTGTCAAATACTGGTACTGTTGTAGACGTATCGGATGGTACTGCTATCGCAGAAACAGATGGTGACTAGGGAGAATGGGGGGATAATACCCCCCATTTTATTATTATGGTAACAAGCACACCTGCAAATAGTGCAGTCGATATTGCAAGCAGAGCATTAATTTTAATTGGTGCTGAACCTATTACATCTTTTGGTGATGGTACAACTGAATCACTTATTACTTCTAACCTTTATGAAGATATAGCACGAACAGCATTAGTTAATGCTCGTTGGAGATTTGCTACAAATCAAGCTGTATTAAATTTATTAAGTGATGCACCAACAGGTCGTTATGATAAAGCTTACCAATTACCAGAAAATACATTAATGGTTCATGCTGTAACAGTTAATGATGCTTTAATTGATTATCAAATTTATGGTAATATGATTTACGCAGATACAAATGAAGCTGATTCTGTTGTTGTAGATTTTACATTTAGAGCAAGTGAAGTTGATTGGGCTTCTTATTTTTCTCTTGCTGTAGAATATGCACTGGCAGTTCCTTTATCTTTTTCTTTAGCTAGAGATGCAAGTCTGGGTAATTTAATGCAACAGCAAGCAACAGCACTTATGGCTAAAGCAAGAAGTATAGATTCACAACAGCAAACAACACGCAAACTTGTAACATCGAGATTTATTACGAATAGGAGGAGTTAATGCAAAAAGCAAAAATTCCTATTCAAAATTTTCAATATGGTGAAGTAAGTCCTGCACTTGTTTCCAGAACAGATACAGAGATTTATAGAAATTCTGCTCAACGATTGCAGAATTTTTTTCTACGAGCAGAAGGTGGTGTTGTAAAACGATCAGGTACAAAACATATTTATACCTATGACATTACGCAAAACAATACAGCCTGTACAATTACAGTAACAGATTATGCTAATATATCTGTAGGTGCATTTATAACATTAACAACATCAGCAGGAGTAGAAGTTGTTTTTACAGCAGAAACAGCAGGTGCTTCATCACCTTCTGATTCTCAAGGCTTTAGACCAAATACAAATAATGATACTACAGCAGATAATATTCAAGCAGCAATTAATACTCATGCAAGTTTTACAGTAGCTAATCCTGCTTCAAATGTTATTACAGTTACAGAAACGTCACCCAATCCAACAGGTTTTTTAACAGCAACAAGTTCAGATGGAACACGATTAGCAGTAACAAGTCAGGCTAGAAATAGAACACAACAAGCAAGACTTGTTCCTTTTATTTTCTCAGATGACGAGCGATATATAATATCTTTAGAAAATGCAAAGATACGATGCTTTCAAGTAAGCACAGCAGATGTTGTATCATTGGTTGCAACTATTACGCAGGATACAGATAGTGCTGCTGTACCATTTTCAGATGAAAAGATACATGAAATATCTTATGCTCAATCTGGTGATACAATGTTTCTTGCACATCAATCATTTCCAATTAAAAAACTTGTAAGAACAGGATTAACATCTTTTGAATTACAAACATTTGATTTTGATACAAACGCAGATAACACTCTTATTCATCAGCCTTACAGTAAGTTTCATACTACAGGATTAACAATAGACCCAAGTGCTTCAACAGGAAGTGGTGTTACAGTAACAGCAAGTGCAAGTTACTTTGAATCAAATCATGTAGGTGTAACATTACGTTATCATAATAGTGAAATACTTATTACTGGATTTACAAGTGCTACTGTTGTTACAGGAACAGTACAAGGTAATTTAAAACAACAATTAGATATAAATGCTTTAAGAACAATAGATGGTTCTGCATCTATAGAAATTACTCATGTTGCTCATGGATTAAGTACAAACGATTCAATAGCTATAACAGAAGCTGCAACTGTTGCAGGATTATCAGCAGGTAATATTAATGGTACACGCACAGTTACATCTGTTGTTGATGAAAATAGATATAGAATTGCTGCTGCAAGTGGTACAGCAAACGCATCTGTAGATGGGGGAGGTGCGCCTGTTATAACAACTCATGCACCAACAACAGATTTTAGTGAGCAGTCTTATTCTTTAGTTCGTGGTTATCCTGCTGCTGTTGCTTTTCATGAAGGGCGATTGTGGTTTGGTGGATCAACATCACAGCCAGATACATTATGGGGTAGTAAGTCAAATGAGTTTTTTAACTTTGATTTAGGTACTGCTGCTGATAATGATTCTATAGAATTGCTTGCAAGTATAGGTGAGATTAATACAATACGACATATTGTTTCTAATCGTGATCTACAAGTTTTTACATCTACGTCAGAGTTTTATGTACCTGCTTTTCAAAACTCACCTATTACTCCTACGAATGCACAGATAAAAAGACAAACACCATTTGGTGCTTCGTTTGCTAAACCTTTTGTGTTTGATGGTTCAACATTATATGCTCAAGCATCAGGTTCAGCAGTAGCAGAATATTTATATAATGATTCTCAAAATGCTTATGCTTCCCAAAGTATATCAACAGTATCATCTCATTTAATTAAATCACCACATCAAATGGCTGTTCTTCAAGGATCAACAACACGACCAGAAGCATATCTCTTTGCTATTAATAGTGATGGAACAATAGCAGTATTTAATGCAAACAGAGCAGAGGGTAAAGCAGGGTGGACTGAGTTTACAACAAATGGTGTGTTTGAATCTATTTGTGTTATTGATACAAATGTATATGTAACAGCTTGGTTTGATACTGGTGCAGGTACAAAGAAGTTATATATAATGCAATTTGATTCAACAAAGAATTTAGATTTAAGTCGTGATTATGTAACAAGTGCAACCAGTACAATAGCAGGTGTATCATCAGATTGGGTTAATGGTGCAGTTTTAGATGTAATAACAGAAACAGATTATGTTGGTCAGTTTACTATGGCAAGCAGTAAGATAGATACAAGTTCAAGGGAAGCTGTACCTATTAATAGAAAAGTAGAAATAGGATATACATTTCCTGTTAATTTAAAAATAAATCCTCTTGATATAGCTTTACAATCAGGACCACTAACAGGTGAGCCACGTTCTGTTAATAAAGTTATTGTTGATATGAGTGATACTGGTGCAATATCAGTGAATAATAATAGTTTAATTATACGACAAACAACAGATGATTTTAGTATTGGACGTTCTAATTTTACAGGTAAGAAAGAGTTTCGATTGCTTGGTTATTCTAAAGACCCACAGGTAACAGTTAGTCAATCTGCACCTCTTTCTTTGCAAATTAATGGTTTAGTAGCGGAGGTAACTTTCTAATGTGTACACCAGAAGCAGCAATAATAGGATCAATTGTAGGAACAGCATCACAAATTAAAGCTGCTAAAGATCAAGGTAAAGCAGCACAACAAGCTGCTCAAATGAATGCAAAGCAAGCTCTTATTGAAAATGAAAATAATAAATTACAAGCAAGACAATTTGTTAATGCTCGTCTTGAAGATCTTGATAAAGCAATGGAAGTAAATAATGCTATGTTTGCTTATGCTAATCGTGCCGATCAATCTATAGACGCATTTAGAAAAGCAGAAGCTGATATAGCTTATAGAGATATAGATAGAGGAACAACTCAAGCTATGATTACTGGCGCTCAATCTTTAATGAGAGGACAACAGGAAATACAAAGAGGTCGTATCGCTCAACAAACAGCAAGAATACAAACAGCTTCCATGCTTGGTTCTGGCATTTATCAATTATCACAAATAAAATATACTTCATGAGAAATTAGATGGCTCGTATTATTAAACAACAAACACAGTTTAGAAATCAAAATATTGGTTTAGTAAGATTTCAAAACTTACAGACACCAAAAACACAAGCTATTCTGAATGCTGTTGATAAAGGCAATCAAATACTTCTGCGTGAAGTAGATAAAGATATGCAAAAACAAACCGACAAAATGGTTGGTGAATATACAATATCGCAACTTACAGCAATGGATGATGAAACAGGTGCGCCTGAGTTATTAAATTTTAAATATTTAACAGGTATGGGTGCAAATCAAAGAGAACGACATACTGCACTTATTAAACAAAATCATGCAAATGCTATTGAACAAGATATTAAATATCGTGTGGGTATATTAAAACGTAAATATAAAACAATGCCTAACGGTGCAGATGAATTTGTAAAAGCAACACAGAATTTTGCAGAAACATATATTAATGAACTTGGTAATGCTCAAGGAGAGTATCGTACTTTTATAGAAAATGCAGCAATAAGATCAATACAAGATAATGAACTTATTCTTAGAGAACAAAGAGCAATAACTGAGTTTAATAATTCTCAAGCAGTTTTATCAAATAATATAACAAATGATATTATACAGGGTCAAAATTTATCTGTTTTAACAAACGAATCTGGAGATATTACACCTTTTCAACAAACTAAAGATTTTTTTAAAAATTTAAAAACAGAAAGATTATCTTTATTTGCTAATGAAGATCAAAGAATAAAAGAAGAACAAAAAATAGATATTGGTTATGCAATAGCTATTCATCAAAGATTAAAAATGGAAGGAGTTTTAAGTTTTGAACAATTAAATTCATATCAAAAATATCTTGAAGGCAGAGTAAATATTAATCAATTATTAAATGAAATACCAGAATTTAAAGAAGAGTTTACAGAATTAGCTATTCATTCAGATATAAGAGATAGAAGTGGATTAGGTCAAGATTTAAGAGTTTCAGTTGGTTCTTCTTCTTTAACAAATAAAAAAATAAAAATTGAAGAAATAGGAAAAAGTTTAAATAAAACAAATTCATTAGGTGAACGATTAAATACTGTTTCTCAACAATTAAAAGATGATAAAAATTTTGCAATAAACTTAAATTCTCATCAACCAGATTTAAGAACAGGTTTAACTAACGAAGAAAGAAAAAATTTATCAGAACAAATTGTTAATGATGTTGGACTTTCACAAAATAATAGAGATACAATTATAGATATTATAAATAATCCAAATCTTTTTGATGACCCAGAAAAGAAAGCTATGGCTGTACAAGTTTTATCTGAGGTAGATCAAATAACTAATGCTCCAGATATTGCTTTTGAAGAACAAATTTTTGTAAATAATATTTTTTCTCCTGAAAGAAATTTTAAATTAAGTGAGAATGAAGAAGAAAATAAATTTTATAAAACTAAATTACAAACTTTATTAGCAGTTTTAAATATTGAAAATGCTTTAGGTGATCCTGAAAAAACATATAAAGTTATGCAAAATTTAGATAGAAGAGTAGGAAAGTCGAATATAGGTGTATTTAATAAAGAATTTGAAAAATTATCTGATGGTTTAACTATTGAAGATTTTATAAAAAATCAAATTGATGATAATAATAATCTTGATGATGCAACAAGATATTTTAAACCAATATTAAATTATTTATCAACTTATTATTTAAAAGGTGATGATACAGAATTACAAAATATAACTGTAAAAGATTTAGAAAAATTTGTAGATCAAAGATATAAACAAACTTTTTTAGCACCTCATCCATTTCAAATTGGAATGAGTGGTGAATTGCCAAATAAAAAAAATAGATCAAAAATATTAGGTTCTTTAAATTCTTTACCTAATAAACAAAGATTAAAAGCTCTTGAGAAAATGCAATTAGATTTAAGTACAAGAGCAATAGAAGCAAATGGAAAAAAATATATTCTTAATGGTCCATTAGGAGAAAATTTTGAGCGTGCTTACATATACACTTTTGCTTCATTTAATAAAGAGCCAACTTTTATTTTAGTAGATGAAGATTTAGAACCTATTTATATGAGTGATGATGCAGGTGAAGGTGATTCTGTTGGATTAATGCAACCTATTTCATATTCAATGAGTGAATTTAGAACTAATGATGGTAAAGATTTAATGATTGATATTGAAGATGAATTTAAAATTCTTATGAGTAAAGAAGAAGTATTAGAAGAAAGAAAAGAAACAGCAACAGGTAGAAGTAAAGGAGCATTTCGTACTTTTGATAATTCAAATAAAACAGATGTTGAAGCTGTTCAAGATTTTGAAAAAAATACATCAATGATTAGTCCATTAATGATGATTGATGCAGAAGATACAATGGAAAAATTAGGCATTGATATTGATGAGTATAAAAAATCAAGAGAAGAAAGACAAAAAGAATTTGATGCAGAAGTAAAACGAATTGAAGAAGGCATTGAACAATTATTGCGTGGATCAAGACGAGGTGCAGCTAGATAATGGTTACAAGTTTATATAGCAATAAAAATTATTTACCTTTACCTGATGATTTATTTCCACCAGATGATCCAACATTATTTGAAACATTTAATGCTCAAATAAAACATCAATATGCACCATTAACATATACTTTAAAAAACTATTTAGATTATGGTGAAGATGGTACAATTTATCGTGATGAAGATTACAATCCTTTTGATGAAGATTTTACAGGTTATGAAGAACATAAAAGATTTCTTATTGAAAACTCTGCTAATCCAGAACATTTTGCTAAATTAAAAAATCAAATAGATACATCTAATAAAGCTCGCGAAATACTTGGTCGTGCATCTATAACTAAACAAATTGTAGCAGGTATATTTGATCCAATTAATTTAGTTGCTTTACCCTTTGGTGGACCTAGTATTGGTTTTCTACGCTCTGCTACACGAGTAGGATTAGGTGTTGGTGCAATTACAGCAGGTCAAGAAGCTATGAGAGCGCCCTTTGATCCTACAAATCAAAAGTATGAAGTTCCTGCAAATATTGGATTAGGTCTAGCTTCTGGTTTTGTTCTTGGTGGTGCTGCTTCTTTTTTAAAATATACACCTAAAGAGCGTGTAAAAATAGAAACAGCCAAAAAACAATTAGAACGAGATGCTAAAAATTTTGCTATAGAAAAAACAACATTAACAAGAGAAGAATTTAATCAACGTGTTCCTAGAACTCAAAGACAATTTGGTAAATTATCAACAGAAAACTTAACAAAAGAATTAAATAAAATTGATAAACAAAGAACACAAAAACAAAATATACTTGAAACAAAAAATGTAGAAGTAGAAAAAATAAGAAACTTTGTAGAAAGTCCTGCATTAAAAGACTCAAAGTTAAAAAAATTACATAAAGAACTTGATGGTTTAAATATTACAGAACGTAAATTATTAAAACAATTTCAAGATATTGTTGTTAAATACAGAGCATTTAGTGTTCGATTATCAAATTGGAAAGATAGCAATGGTGTATTTCAAATTGCAAAAATTCAAAAAGATTTAGCTAATACTGATTTTGATTTTAAAGGTTCTACTTTAAAACAAGATGTAAAAAAATATAAAACAATTAAAACAAAATTAGATAAAAAAAATGAAGAAGCATTTAAATTATTTTCTAAACAAGAACAAGATGTATTAAATACAAAACAAAAAGCAGAACAAGATTTATCTTTAACTGACAATCAATATTTTGAATTAAAATTAGAAAATGATTTGCGCTATATGGAAGATATAGATGGTGGTCTTGTTCCTATAAAACAAGATGAAAATGTTTGGACAAAATCACCATTTAATCGTCTTGTGTTTACCCCTCTTAAAACATTGGTAAATAGTAATGCTCCAAATAAAGTAAAGATGTTTGGTTTGGATTTAGCTCAAGATGGTGGATTTATAACTAATTTAAATAAAGAAGGTGTAAGTTTAGGCCAGTCTGTTTATATGAGACAGTTTCCATATAAAGGAGAAGTAGCTGATGTTTATATGAAGTTACAAGATTTATGGGCTAAAGATGGTGAAAAGAATCTTACTCGTTTTCTTACTTATAATGTTACTGATGGCATGAATAAAATGACACGCATGGGTAAGCAAACAAAAGCTAAAGATGTTAGTTTTTCTGATTGGGCTTTAAATGTAAATGAACAAAGAATGAATAAGGTAAAATCTGATAGTGATTTTCAAAATCAAGCTATGCAACTCTTAGATAATTTTTATGATAAATGGGAAAAAAGATTACGAGAATCAGGTTTAATTGGAGATGATGTATTTTATAAAGGTAAAAAAATAGATTTAGAATCTCGATTAGATCAATATAAAACTACAAGAGATAGTTTACTTAAAGAACAAAAATCAAAAGGATTAACTGATAAACAACTGCAATATTTAAATGATTTAAATGATGATATTATACCTGATTTACAAACACGAATAAAAAATATTGATGATTCACTAGCACAACCTAAAGTTATGCCTCCAAATGAAGAAGTTTTTCAACCTCGATTTTGGAATAAAAATAGAATTATGAAAGATAGAGCAAAATTTGAGCGTATTTTAACAGAATGGTATAGTAGCAATAAAGGAAGAAATATTGTTGAAGCTAATAAAGATGGTTCATATACAACTAAAAGACTTCAAGATTCTGAAATCCAAACAAAAGTAAAAGCAATAACAGATACAATTATTGGTCAAGATGATATAATTGCACCTGAGAATGCTTTTTATGGAATGGGTAAATCAAAACATTTTCGTCATAGAACTGTTGAAATACCTAATAATTTTCAATCTTCATCAGGTAAATTATTTGATTTTATTGAAACAAATCCATTAGCAACAATGGCTGCTTATGTTGCTCGTACTGGTCCTGCTTATGAATTTAATTTAAAGTTTGGTGGTAAAACTTATAAAGATATTGTTGCTGAAATTAAAGATGCTTCTGTCAATGCAAAAGTATCAAGAGAAGAAATGAATAGTTATGTAAAAGACTTTACCCATCTCTACGATAGAGTAGTTGGTTCAGTTTTAAAAAATCCAGATCGTTTAAATCAAAGGATTGCTAGAGTATTACGAACGGCTGCTCAATTAAATTATTTAGGAAGTGCAGGTATAGCTGCAATATCTGAACCTGCTAAAATTATATTTGAAAATGGATATAAAAATACATTTAAAGGCTTAATGACAGGTGTAGATGCAGCAATTAAAGGTCAAACAGCAGGTCGGCAAGCTAGAGAAATAATATTATCAGGTGAGGCTTTAGATATTATTCTTGGCACAACACACATGAGATTAGTTGATGATGTTACTATTAATCCTTTAGCATCTGGTGCTTGGGAAAGAGCAGGTAATGCAACAAGAAACGCTTTTTATACTTTAAATGGTTTAGCACCAATTACAAATGCTTTAAAACAATGGTCAGGTATTACTTCTCAGCATACAATTATTGATACAGCGTTAAAGCTTGCTAATAAAACAGCAACAGCATCGGAACGAACGTACTTATCTGTGTATGGTATTGATGGTGTTGATGCTCGTAAAATAAAACAATTAGTTGATGAAAAAACTATAGAGGTTTCTGATCGAGGTTTGTATTTTGCTAATACAGAAGCTTGGAAAAATGATTCATTAATACAAAAGTTTCGTTCTGCTCATGCTTCTAATGTAATGAATACTATTATGATGGGTACTCCTGCTGATAAACCAATATTAGTTGATGGTGTTGTGCATTTAAAAATGAAATACGCTAGATTTTTTCCTGGACTTAAAGAAGATGCTAGAGTTAAAGGCTATGCACGATTAGAAAATGCTTTTCTTGGATTACCATTTCAATTTTATTCTTATTCTTTAGCTTCTGTAAATAAAGTACAAAATGCTTTTTCATCTGGACAAGGTAAGAATAGAGCTATGGCTGCTGCAACAGCAATGGGGTTAGCATATTATGGCAATTATTTAAGAACAAATGTTTTTGGTGGAGGTTATGTTTGGGATAAACTAGAAACAAATGATAAAATGATGCGCTCTTTTGATTATTCAGGAATTATGCCTTTATATTCAGGCTTATATTATGAAGCTATGCACACATCTTTAGGTGTAGGTGGTCCTGATATAAGTGGTGGATTATTAAAACCTAAATATAATGTTGATGATAGAGGTTTAGAAAACGTAATTGGCTTGTCAGGAGCAGGACCATCTTATTTCTTTGATTTTGCAAATAACTCATTTGAACTTGCTTTTGATAAAGAACTAGATTATTCAGAAGGTGCGTATCAATTTATAGAAGGTGATAGGGGAAATGCACTTAAAGGTCTAATGAGGCAACTACCTTTTGCACGAATCCCTTGGTGGAAACAGTATGTGTATGATATTAGCAACTCAATAGATAGGAATGTGGATTAAGCTATGACAATAAGTGTATCAGATAATACCCCTCGAGTTTCGTATTCTGTTTCAGAGGGAGCAACACAAACATCATTTACAGTTTCATTTGAATTTTTTGCAGATGCAGATTTAAATGTTTATGTTGATGGTACAAAGAAAACGCTT
>Ga0181406_1000630_pt1 | contig 13418 bp, 18 predicted proteins | sample 29SPOviralmetaG_FD_130135 | JGI IMG/M metagenome (GOLD analysis project Ga0181406, IMG submission 130135) | Marine viral communities from the oligotrophic San Pedro Time Series (SPOT) site, San Pedro Channel, CA, USA - 29 SPOT_SRF_2011-12-20 | ecosystem: Environmental > Aquatic > Marine > Strait... | reverse complement strand
GGAAGGTAAGTCTATTAAGAATAAGTTTCTAAAGAAACTACCAGCCCTGAAGTATCTAAAGGATGCTGTATCTAAAGCAGCAGATGATAGAGGATGGGTCAAGGGATTGGATGGCAGAGCTATACCAGTTCGTCATAGTCACGCTTCACTGAATACTTTACTTCAGTCATGTGGTGCTATAATCTGTAAGACATGGTACGTGTTTATTGCACGTGCTATCAAGGAAGCAAACTTGGACGCACAGATTGTAGCGTTCATCCACGATGAGGTACAGCTAGTAGTAAAGAAAGGTCAGGAAGATGAAACAGGCAGACTTATTCAACGATGTATGCGAGACACAGAGCAACACTTCAAGTTCAGATGTCAGCTTGATAGTGAGTACAAGTATGGAAACAACTGGGCAGACACACACTAAGACATGTAACACCTGTAATGTAGAACTTACTGACCTTAACTGGTACAAAGGTTTTCAGAAGAACAGAACTTATAAGTGCAAGCCTTGTACTAGAGCCTATCAGATACCTATTGAACGAGCAAGGAACATGCTTAAGAAGATTAAGGAAGGTACTCTTGCACAGTTCAATAAGATTAAGACAGGTGATATCTATGTAATTACTAATCCAGCATGGCCTGATTGGGTAAAGATTGGTAGAGGTGTAGACGCAAAGGACAGGTTCAAAGACTACATGACTTACAGTCCCTTTAGGGATTACAAGTTAGAGTACTATGTACACACAGACAACAGGTCTGAGGCTGAACACAAGGCTCACGTAGAAGCTGAGAAGTTAGGTGAGAGAAGGAACGAGTGGTTTAATATATCACTACAGCAAGCAAAGGATATATTAAATGGACTTTGATTTCTTATGGAAGATGATACTCACCTGTTGCTTCATGGGTGTTACTATCTGCCTGTGTATCAAGTGGATAGTAGAAGCTTACCTTGACTACGTACAAGTAATGATGGGTATCAAGGTAGTTACACTGGCTCAGATGAAAGAAGAACAATCGCAACAAGATAGACAGGAGATGGACGATGACCCTTTTGCTCATTGATGGTGACATCGTTGCATACAAAGCAACAGTATCAGCAGAGACACCTATTAATTGGGGTGATGGTCTATGGACACTACACTGTTATGAACAGGACGTAGCAATTAGACTAGATGAACAGATAGATAAGCTAGTCAATGAAGCACCAGTACAGGATTGTATTGTTGCTCTATCAGACAAAGCAAACTATCGCAAAGAGTTAGCCCCATACTACAAGGCTAATCGTAAGACTACTCGTAAGCCTATGCTATTGCAGTGGGCAAAGGAGTACCTACAAAATAAGTACAACACAGTTATGTATAGGAGATTGGAAGCAGATGATGTCTTGGGGATATTGGGTACTGCGAATACAGATACTATTATCTGGTCTGAAGATAAAGACTTACGCACTGTACCTGCAAAGCATTGGATTGATGGGGACGTGGTGGAAATCAGCGAGGAAGAAGCTGATTATAACTTCCTTACTCAGACGCTTGTTGGTGATTCTACTGACAACTACAAGGGTTGTCCTAGTGTTGGTTATAAAACTGCTGAGAAAATTCTTGAGTTTGGTGACGGATGGGGAGCAGTGGTTAGAGCGTTTATCAGCAAGGGTCTCTCTGAAGAAGTAGCCATAGAGAACGCACGACTAGCACGTATCCTACGCAATGGTGAATACGATACAGACACAGGAGAGGTAAAGTTATGGACACCTTAGAGCAGCCACGTGAAGATATGGTAAACAACCCACCACACTATGCAGGTAAGATTGAGACTATTGATTACATTGTAGATGTACTAGGTGAGTGGGAAGCCATCAGCTATTGTCATGGTAACGTGCTAAAGTATACAGGCAAGCGACTATTCAGTAAGGGTAATCCTGTACAGGATGCAGAGAAAGCTATCTGGTATTTAAACAAGATGGTAGAGTTAATGAAGAAGACACAAGGGAAGAACTGGTAATGGATGAGGTAACATTTCGCGTAGAGAACTACGATGATGAGGGTAATGTAATAGGATACACAGAGCATGTGTTCCAAACTGAGGGGTGCTTGTATGATATGGTTACAAACTTCAAGGACTTCTTACGTGGCATGTCGTTTAGCTACGTTGATTCAGTAATAGCAGTTAAGGATGATGGACAAGAGGTAGGCTCACAATGATTAACTTTTACGAATACCAGATGAAGTCTCTAACTACAGCAGTGTACCCTAAGAAGTACAGCATCTCTTACCCTGCACTAGGACTAGCTGAAGAAGCTGGTGAGGTAGCAGGTAAGATTAAGAAGATGATGCGTGATAACATTCAGCTTGAAGACCAGAAGGAAAAGATTGAGGCAGAGATGGGTGATGTACTATGGTATCTTGCAGCACTAGCACACGACTGTGGCTTATCACTACAGGTTATAGCAGAGAAGAACGTAGAGAAACTAAAGGCACGTCAGAGTGCAGGTACATTGCATGGTGAAGGGGATAACAGATGAGGACTAACCATCTACCAACAGACTACCAGACCTTCATTGCTACTAGTCGCTATGCACGATGGCTAGAAGATGAGGGCAGACGTGAGACATGGGCTGAGACTGTGGCACGTTACATTAACTTTATGGGTAGCAAAGTAAAGCTACCTAATAAAACATGGGATGAGTTAGAAGATGCTATCCTAAACCTAGAAGTCATGCCATCTATGAGAGCATTGATGACAGCAGGTGACGCAGCAGAGCGTGACAATACTTGCATCTATAACTGTAGCTACCTACCAGTAGACCACATACGTTCCTTTGATGAGGCTATGTTTATTCTACTGTGTGGTACAGGGGTAGGCTTCTCAGTAGAGCGACAGTTTATTAGTAAGCTACCTGATGTACCTGAGAACCTAGACTATACTGACGATGTAATCGTGGTCAAGGATAGTAAAGAAGGTTGGGCTAAGTCATTACATAAGCTGATGTCACACCTATATGCAGGTGATATACCTAAGTGGGATACGTCAGAGGTACGCCCTGCTGGTGCTAGGCTCAAGACATTTGGTGGACGTGCCTCAGGTGCTGAACCACTAGAGGACTTGTTTAAGTTTGTAGTAGCTAAGTTCAAGGCTGCTGCTGGACGTAAGCTTAACAGTCTTGAGTGTCACGACATCATGTGTAAGATTGGTGAGATTGTGGTAGTAGGTGGTGTACGTAGGTCAGCTATGATTAGCCTATCTAACCTGAGTGATGGACGCATGGCTCACGCCAAGTCTGGCTCATGGTGGGAGAACGAAGGACAACGTGCGTTAGCTAATAACTCTGCTGCATACACAGAGAAGCCTGACATGGAAACATTCATTCGTGAGTGGTTATCTCTGGTAGAGAGTAAGTCAGGTGAGCGTGGTATCTTCAGCCGTGTTGCTGCTGACAAGCATGTGGAAAAGAATGGCAGACGTGAGACAGGACACGAGTGGGGTACTAACCCATGCTCTGAGATTATCCTACGTCCTTACCAGTTCTGTAACCTGACTGAGGTAGTGGTACGTGAGAGCGATGACCTTGACAGTCTTAAACGTAAGGTAAGACTAGCTACCATTCTTGGTACAGTACAGTCTACCTTTACCAAGATGCCATACTTGCGTAAGATATGGCACAAGAATACAGAAGAAGAACGACTACTTGGTGTGTCACTGACAGGTATCATGGACAATCGGTTACTGTCTAAGGCTATAGATAGTCCACGCTGGCTCAATGAGATGAAGCAAGAAGCTATCAATACTAACGCTAAGTATGCTGAGAAGTTAGGCATCCAAGTATCAACAGCTATCACATGTGTTAAGCCTAGTGGTACAGTGTCACAGCTAGTAGATAGTGCGTCAGGTATCCATGCACGTCACAGTGAGTATTACATTCGTACTGTTCGTGGTGATAACAAAGACCCACTAACACAGTTTATGAAGGACAGTGGCATCCCTGCTGAACCATGTGTAATGAAGCCTGATAGTACTACAGTGTTTAGTTTTCCCATGCGTTCACCTATAGGTGCTATCACTCGTAACGATATGACTGCACTAGAACAGCTTACACTATGGAAGAACTATGCTCTAGCGTGGTGTGAACATAAACCATCTGTAACTATTACAGTACGTGACGCAGAGTGGATGGAAGTAGGAGCATGGGTGTATGAAAACTTTGACATTTGTTCTGGTATTTCATTCCTACCTCACAGTGACCACAGTTATGCACAAGCACCATACCAAGACATTGATAAGGAACAGTATGAAACACTCAAGAAACAGATGCCTAGTCAGATTGATTGGAAGGCTCTTGCTCTATATGAGAAAGAGGACAGCACCTCAGGGTCACAAACTCTAGCCTGTACAGCAGGTGCATGTGAGATTGTAGATATCTAAAGTTACATCATTAGCGAAAGTTTGTTTTATTATGAGAGTATTAGGTAACGATTTTAACATAACAGATGGACTAATAAACCATCTGCTTGCAATCTATCCCAACAAACTACCGCTTGAACAGATTACTCCTGAGGACTTAGCTTTCCTCAGGGGGCAACAGTCTGTCATAAGTAAGCTGATAGAAATGCAAGACCAAGATTTTGAGGAATAATGATATGGGTGGATTAATGGGAGGCCGTGCGCCAGCACCGCTACCAACCCCTGCTCGTCCTGTAACTGCTGTAACCAAGACACCAGATTTAGAGCTTGATGATACAGACGTAACGACAGCACAGGCTAGAAAGAAAAAGGGCAAGAAAGCCCTTAGAACAGATATGTCAACACAACCTACTGGACAAATGCCAACACAAACGGCAGGTCTACAGATTAAGAAGGGTCAGTAGTATGGGTGGATTTAGAAGAAAATCTGCACCACCACCGCCACCACCAGCCGCAGCCCCAGCTACTGCTGCTACTAAGCAAGTGGATGAGGAAGCTCCATCAACAATGGAGACAGCAGGTGAGGGTCTACAGAAACGTAGAGGTAAGCGCAAGCTGCGTACTCCTGTGACACAGACAGCAGGTACTAATGTAGGTGGCGAGGGTGCGTCAGGGCTACAGATTCCGAAGGGATAAGTAAATGGAACAAGACGTAGGAACTTTAGCTAAACGCTACAGCCAGCTAGAGGCTGAACGAGATACGTTCCTTGAAAGAGGACGTGAAGCAGCAAGGCTAACTATCCCTACTCTTTTGCCAGATGAAGGACATAGTAGTACCACTAGGTATGCTACACCGTATCAAGGCATTGGGGCAAGGGGTGTAAATAATCTAGCATCTAAACTCCTACTTGCTCTGCTGCCACCTAACAGTCCATTCTTCCGACTGACTATTGATGACTTTGACTTGCAAGCTATTGCAGGTGACAATCGTGGTCAGGTAGAAGAGGGACTAGCACGTATTGAACGTGCAGCAATGCAAGAGATTGAGAGTAAATCCATTCGTGTACCTGTCTTTGAGGCACTAAAGCTGCTTATCGTAACTGGTAATGCGCTAGTATATATGCCTAAAGAAGGGGGTATGAAGGTCTACAGACCTGACCGTTTCTGTGTGAAGCGTGACGCAATGGGTAACATGTTAGAAATACTAACTAAAGAAAGTGTGTCACCGTTGATGTTGCCTGAAGAAGTTAAGGCAATGATACCACCAACAGACACACCTGTTAAGAACTACGACTTGTATACTTGTCTCAAGACCACAGATAAAGGCTTCTCTATCTACCAAGAGGTAGCTGGTATTGAAGTTCCTAATTCACGTGGTACATTCAAAGAAGACAATAACCCATTCATTCCATTACGTTTTATTAGAATAGATGGTGAAGATTATGGACGTGGTTTCATTGAAGAATACATGGGTGACTTACGTAGTCTAGAAGCTTTGACCCAAGCTATCGTGCAAGGTAGTGCAGCGTCAGCTAAAGTTCTATTCATGGTACGTCCTAACGGTACTACTAAATCTAAAGACTTGTCCAAAGCACCTAACGGTGCGTTTGTAAACGGTGACGCTAACGATGTATCAACCCTACAGGTACAGAAGTCAGGTGACTTTAGGGTAGCATTGGAAACTATGCGTATGATTAACGACAGGTTGGCTTCTGCCTTCTTGTTAAACTCTTCTGTACAACGTGCAGCAGAACGTGTAACTGCTGAAGAAGTACGTTACATGGCACAGGAACTAGAGACAGCCTTAGGTGGTGTGTACTCTATTCTGTCTCAGGAGTTTCAACTACCACTTATCAACCTGCTACTTAATACATTAGTAAAGCAGGGTAAGATGCCTAAGATGCCTAAGGATAGCGTTAAGCCTACGGTTGTCACAGGTATTGAAGCACTAGGACGTGGACAAGACTTGAATAAGCTTGCAACATTCTTACAATATCTTCAGCCTTTAGGTGCAGAAGTTATAGCAAGTGAGATGAACTTGAACGATTACATAGATAGACTAGCAGCCTCTCTAGGTATCGACACTTCTGGTCTAATTAAATCAGAAGAACAAAAGGCTCAAGAGCAAGCTATGCAGCAACAAATGATGCAACAACAACAAATGGAACAGGCAGCTATGGGTGCAGCACAAGCAGCAGCACCACAGATAGCTAAAGGAGCAATGGAAGCGGAGTAATAAATGGCAGAAGCTATTAACACTTATCAAGAACCTGAAGCTGAATCTCAAGAACATGTAAACGCCATGCTTGAGAAAGTAGAAGGTAGTCAACAAGACCCTGAACGTCCTGAATGGCTACCTGAGAAGTTTAAGTCCCCTGAAGATATGGCTAAAGCATACTCACAACTAGAGAGTAAGCTAGGCCAAGGACAAGAGGAACAAGAAGAAGTAGAAACTACAGGAGAAGAAACTGCTTCTGATGTAGCTGAACTACTAGATAATAAAGGACTAGACTTTGACGTATTCCAACAAGAGTACAACGCAACTGGTGGTCTATCTGACGATGCTTATGCTGCGTTAGAGGAAGCTGGTTTTCCTAACTCTGTCGTGGATACGTGGATACAAGGGCAAAACGCTCTTGCATCACAAGTGACTACTGAGATGTATGATGTCGTAGGTGGTCAAGAAGATTACAACAACATGGTTTCGTGGGCATCCGATGCACTCCCTGAGAGTGAAATTGATGCCTTCAATGCAACAATGGAAACGCAAGACCCTAATATGATTAGACTTGCTATACAAGGTCTCAATGCACGTTATCGTTCTGAGGCAGAGCCTACCCTAATGCAGGGACAAACAGGTGCTGTATCCTCAGGTGGGCGTTTTGAAAGTAATGCTGAACTCACTGCTGCTATGAGTGACCCTAGATATAGTAAAGACCCTGCCTACAGGCAACAGGTAGCTGATAAGCTTTCTCGTTCTAGCCTGTTCTAATTGTTGCATGGGAGTAGGGGGTTCGTCCCCCTCTCCTTATAAGTACATCTGCGTGGTGTATTTATAAGGGGCTATCCCCTATCTCAAAGTTACTAGGTACGACTAACCCTGACCCCTTGCGAGGGACAATCTGCTGGAGAAAGTTCAGTAAACTTGAGGCACTAACTTTAATTTTAATCTATGAGGTAATAAAAATGGCACAAGCTGCTTCTAACCCTGCTTACACCGTAAGCTTTCAGGGTCAAAATAACCTCTCAGGTGACGTTCGTGACCTCTTCCTTAAGCTATATGCTGGGGAAGTCCTGACCGCCTTTGAGGAAAAGAAAGTAATTATGGATAAGGTGCGTACTCGCACTATCTCCAAAGGTAAATCAGCATCGTTCCCAATGACAGGACGTGCAACTGCCGAATACCTAACCCCAGGAAATGAGATTACTGGTGGTAACATTCGTGCAGGTGAACGCATTGTAACCATTGACGATTTGCTAATTAGTTCTCAGTTTATTGCGAACATTGACGAAGCTATCAACCACTACGATGTTCGTTCTATCTACTCTAAAGAAGCTGGTATTGCACTAGCTAACGAAGCAGATAAGAACGTAGCTCGTATGCTGGTTAAAGCTGCCTTGTCAACTAACGCAACTGCTGCTGCTGGTCTTGTTCAAGACTATAAAGCATTTGGTGAAGAAGACTTTACTAATAACGTAACTATCGGTAGTGCATCAGGTGATATTACTGACCCTGCTAAGATTGCTAAAGCTATCTTTGACGCTCGTAAAGAGATGGAAGTCAAGAACGTACCTACTGATGGTGCTGTTGTTGTACTTGCTCCTGACCAGTACTATGCGTTGATGGATGTTACCGATGGCAACAAGCTTGTCTATATGAACCGTGATTTCGGTGGCAATGGTTCAGTAGCTGACGCAACTGTAGCGTCTATTGCTGGTATGCCTATCATCATGTCTAACCACGCTAACGTATCTAACCTGTATGTGAACTTCACTACTGGCGATGCTGACGAAGGTAAGACATCAGACAATGCTCCACTAGCTAACACTGCTGGTTCAGGACGCACAACACACTATGACCTACCTACTGCTACTGTAGACAGCCGTGATATGGTTGCAGAAGCTGCTAAGTTTAAGGGCTTTGTGTTTACTCCTGACGCTGTAGCTACTGTCAAGTTGCTTGACTTGGGCATGGAATCTGAGTACCAGATTAATCGTCAAGGTACATTGATGGTTGCTAAGTACGCGATGGGGCATAACGTCCTACGCCCAGCATCATGTGTTGCTTTGTCACAAGCCTAATTAATATGGGGGAGAGGTTTCTAGAGCCTCTCTCCTTTTTTATTGGAGTAAGACATGACGATACAACATGCAGGTGAGACATTTCAAGGCTTACGAATACCGAAGAGTTCCCCCAAAGGTAACAAGTCACACGCTGTTCTGATTGGCTCACGAGAAAAACCCAAGCTAATTAGGTTTGGTGAAAAAGGTGCAAAGACAAACCAATCAGCTAAACAACGCAAAGCGTTTAAGGATAGACACCGTAAGAACATAGCCAAAGGTGAGACTAGTGCAGCTTATTGGGCTAACAAGGTGAAGTGGAAAGCATAACATGGCAACAACAACCCAACTAGACGCAGTAAATACTATGCTCTCTGCGATAGGTGAAGCACCTGTCAACAGCCTTTCCTCTGGTTTGGTTGAAGCCGAAATAGCAGAGACTATACTTAACACTGTAGACAGAGAAGTACAGTCAATGGGCTGGCACTTTAACACAGAATTAAATAAATCATACGCACAGAACGCTAGTGGTGAGATAGTACTAGGTACAGATATCCTACGTGCAGACGCTACACTAGAGGCAAACAGCCCCGACTTAGTTCAGCGTGGTCTGAAGATGTATGACAGGAAGAACCACACGTTTAATGTTGGTGCTAACACTAAGCTAGACGTAGTAGTTCAATTAGACTTTGATGACTTGCCTGAGGTATGTAAGAGATACACTACACTCAGAGCAACCAGAATATTCCAAGACCGTATTGTAGGGTCTAACACTCTTCACGATTTCCAAATACGTGACGAGGAACGAGCTATGTTTGAACTGAAAGAGTTTGACAAAGCTTCTGATGACCATAACATATTTGATAACTATGACACATTCAGTATTATTGATAGGCAGGGTAGGAGAACTTTCTAATGGCACTCATCAGTCAATCTATCCCCAACCTAATCAATGGGGTATCTCAACAGCCGCCATCTCTACGCCTTAATACACAGGCAGAGCTACAAGAGAACGGCCTGTCTAGTGTGGTCACAGGTTTGTCTAAGCGTCCTAGTACACAGCACGTAGCTGATTTAGGCGTTATCTCAAACCTAGACAAAGCTTTTATCCACACTATTCGTAGAGATGAGAATGAGTTTTATTCTCTAGTGATTGACACAGCAGGTACTATTCGTGTGTTTGATAAGGATGGTTCATCACGTACTATTACTAACAGCGCAGCTTCATACCTATCGGGATTGACTGACCCTAGTAAAGAACTTGCTGCTGTATCTATCGCAGACAATACCTTTATTGTAAACAAGAATATAACTGTAGCACAAGGTACTACAACGTCACCTGCTCGTAACCCAGAAGCACTGGTGTATGTCAAACAGGCTGACTACTCTTCTACATACAGACTAACTTTAACCAAAGGTTCAAGCACAAGCACTGTAGAATTTGCTACTAAGTCTAGCACACAGTCAAGTACATCATTAACACAGAACGCAGAGCGTGGTGCATCAACTGATTTTATTGCAGAGAACTTAAATACGTTTAGTGGTACAGGTGTAAACAGCACATACTATGATAACATTACTAATGGTTCTGCTGTCACTGGTCTAACGATTACTCGTTATGGCTCAGTGCTACATATACAATCCACAGATACCACAAACTTTCAAGTAACTGTAGGTGATTCACATGGTGGAGACCATCTGCTACTATTCAAAGATACTACACCTGACTTTAAAAAGTTACCTGTTGAAGCACCTAATGACTTTGTTATTGAGGTAGCAGGGGATAACCAGAAAGCACAGGATGATTACTACGTCCAGTACAACAACGGTGTATGGAAAGAAACAGTAGAGCCTAATATCATTATTGACTTAGATGCTAGTACCATGCCACATAAACTGGTAAAAGATACTAGTGCTAACTTTACATTTAGTACACAGTCCTACGAAGATAGAAAGATTGGTAACGATGATACCAACCCCTTCCCTTCCTTTGTAGGTTTCAAGCTAGCTGATATCTTCTTCCATCGTAATAGACTAGGACTACTAGCTGATGAGAATGTTATCTTCTCTCGTGCAGGTGAGTTTGTAGACTTTGACTTCTTTCGTAAGTCAGCACTAACCATTGTAGACAGTGACCCCATAGATGTGGCAGTGTCCTCTAACAAGGTTAGTATACTTAAACATGCTGTACCGTTTAACGAGAGCCTACTGCTCTTCTCAGACCTCACACAGTTCAAGGTAACAGGAGACCCTGTACTTACCCCTGAGACTATCAATGTTGCTAACACAACAGAGTTTGAGGCATCCCTGAGAGCCAAGCCAGCACAGTCTGGTAAGTACGTATACTTTGCTTCCAAGCGTGGCGTATGGTCAGGCATGTGGGAGTACTTTGTAGATAGTGACACAGACACTAACGATGCTAGTGAGATTACATCACACGTACCTGAATACATTGACGGTGAGGTAACAAACATTCAAGCATCGTCTAACGAGGATATGCTCATACTACAGTCTAGTAACGATGCACAAGCTTTCTATGTGTACAGGTACTACTGGCAGGGTAGAGAGAAGCTACAGGCTTCATGGTCACGTTGGGTATTTGATGGTGATGTCATAGGTGTATCATTCAACCTAGCAGATATCTACATACTTATTAAACGTGGCACTAACCTGTTCCTAGAACGTATCAACCTGTCTGTTGATGATGCTACAGGATACACTGACGGTAAGTTCTCTGTTCATCTAGATAGACGTGTAAGACTAGAAACATCAGGCTTGACAACCGTACCTTATACTGATAGTAATACTATTTATATAGCACAGGATGGGGGTATCATACCTCTGTCATCTGTAGCAGGTAAGCTGTCTGCTGGTCAGGTAGTGTTTGCTGGTATACCTTTTACATTTAAGTACCAGTTCTCTGAGCCTGTACCTAAGATTAACAACAACCCTGTAACTACAGCAGACCTGCGTATTCGTAACTGGTCTGTGGTGTATAACAATACAGGTTTCTTTACTGTCAAGACTACACCTGCTAGACGTGCTACCTATACACGTACCTTTACAGGACGTATTGTGGGTGGTGCTGCTAACATACTAAACAAGGCTGCTATTGATAGCGGTACATACCAGTTCGGTGTAGTAGGTAACTCAGACACAGAGATTGTTATAGAAAGTGATAGTCACCTACCTGCTGCTTTTCAGAGTGCAGAGTGGGAAGGCTTCTACGTACTACGTTCAAGGAGAATGTAATGAAGGCTCATGTGAGGAAGAGTGTCCAAGCTGACGTTGATTGGTTGAAGGATAACCTAAGACCAGAAGACAAAGCAGAGGTGACAGCCTCACATGGTAGCCCTGAAAAAGCATTACAACTAGGTCTTGACGAGTCAGACGAGTGTTGGACTTTTCTTGTAGAAGAGACTAACGAGATTGCAGGTATGTATGGTGTGGGTGAAGAAGGAGTTGTATGGCTTCTTACTGCCCCACCTATTACAAAGATACAGATACCTTTCCTACGTGGTTCACGTAAGTGGGTAAGAGATATAAATAAGAAGTACCCCCTACTTACTAACGCTGTTGATGCAGACTATCAGGTAGCTATAGATTGGCTACGTTTTGTAGGCTTCACATTTATTAAACGACATGAAACATGGGGTGTAGGAAACAAACCCTTTTTAGAATTTGTGAGGATAGACAATGGTTGACCCTTTAACTATTATGGCAGGGATACAAGGTTTTAGCAAGTTTGTAGATGCTAATAATAAATACAAAGATGATGAAGCTAGGTATCAACAAAACAGAATTAATTCGGCAGCAGCAAGAGATTTAAAAATTAGTTCTTTAAATAGACGTGCTATTCAAGAGGCTGAAGCAGCTTCTGGACAAAAGATTGAATTAGCATTAGCAGCTTTAAAAGAACGAGAATCTCGTAAGGTAGTAGATTCAGGTCTTGAGGGGCAAACAGAAGAATTAAAATTAGATGATGTGACAGCTAGAAAGTTACGGTCTGAGGACGTAATTACAACAAACGTAGATGCGGTAATGGCACAGATTGAAGACCAAGCAGCAGGTTACAACGCTGAAGCAATAAATAGAATTAACTCTATTCCTCGTGGTCAGAAACCAAATCCAGTAGCACATGCGCTAAATACTGCCGCTTCTATGTACGCAACAGAATTAGATGTGACAGGTGAAAGATTATTTGATTTACCGTTTGGCGGTGGAAAACTAAACAAGGCAATGCCTAATACTGTTATGCCAGCTATTCCTTCACTAGGAACTACAAGATTTTCTTCTTTAGTAGGTACATCAGACTTTGGTTTTATAGATTAAGAGGTAGACATGGCACAACGTCCACAAGTAAGACAATTTAAAGCTGCTACTCAGGCTAACCTTAGTCCTGTAGCTAGTCCTGTTGATACTTATACTAGACCAGCAGAACAGCAGACACAGGCTAGTCCTTTGTCGCAGTTTGTATCTGCTATTACCCCAGCTATAGAAGCAGAAGCAAATGCTACAAAGGCAGAAAGATTAAAAAGAGAACGAGAGATTGAAACAGGTAAGCGCACGTTACAAATTTCTCAGTTAGAACAAGCTGCTAAAGTTATGGAAGCGGAGTTAGATACAGACTTTGCTTTAAATAAAAACGACTACTTACAAATGGAAGTAGGTGATGTATTACAAAAGCGTAGAGATTATGTTAGTGATTATGTAGAAGAACTAAGAAAAACTGATATTGACCCAATGCT
>Ga0181406_1000629_pt1 | contig 13426 bp, 27 predicted proteins | sample 29SPOviralmetaG_FD_130135 | JGI IMG/M metagenome (GOLD analysis project Ga0181406, IMG submission 130135) | Marine viral communities from the oligotrophic San Pedro Time Series (SPOT) site, San Pedro Channel, CA, USA - 29 SPOT_SRF_2011-12-20 | ecosystem: Environmental > Aquatic > Marine > Strait... | reverse complement strand
TTATCGTCTTTAAACCAATTTAAATTATTCTCATTACTCATATTTTTCTCCTATAACCAATGCGGTACTAAAAATAGTATCGCGTTAAAAAATAAAATTAAAATAAACATCCAATATGGCATGTGCATATTACCCCCTTAAAAATCTTGAATTATAAAACTACTAGAATTTTCTATTTGAATAACAGTTGTATGCTCTTCAATATCTACTAAAGTTTTACAATCATAATTATAATTTTCGTTAAATTCTTCTATGTCTGAATATTCTGTATATTCACAACATAAAGCTATTGGATCAAAGTTAATTTCTTCGCCAGTATCTTCTTCTAAACTTTCCAAATAAAAGTTTAATGCTTTTAAACCTTTATAAGAAAAGTTATTAGGTCTGTGCGATTGAAACCAACCTATAAAATCTGATTCTGTTATATTAGTATACATAATTTTCCTTTCAGTTAAAATTATATATATTGTTGTAATCATTTTGATTATATTGTCAACATTAAATATTTGTGCAATTAAGTAATAAATGTTAAGGAATTATTTAACTTTTCTCCGTAACCCCAGTTTTTCCCAAATTTCTGGGGTTTTTTTATGAGAATGAATGAATCTATATTACAACAACAAATAGTTCTTTATTTAGACCACAAAAAATTATATTATCATTTTAGATATTGGCATACTCCCAATGAAGGGAAGAGAAAAGTCTGGTATCTAAAGAAACTAAAAAATATGGGAATGAAAAGCGGAGTGCCAGATTTAATTTTAGAATTTTCACAAAGTAAATTTGTTTATTTAGAAATTAAAATGCCTAAGGGTAGATTGAGCAATGCACAAAAATTATGGAAAGTTAATTCTGAAATTTTAGGAACTCCATTTCATGTCATTAAAGGCACTTATGAGGAGTGCAAAAAGCAAATAGATAATATTTTTATAGATTATGAATACGCAAGAATTAGATAAACTTACAAAATATTATATGGGAATAATCCAAGAAAATAATTTAATGTTTGAGGATTATCAATTAAAATGTTGGCAACAAGCCTACAAAGATATGGAGAAAAAATATGACAAAAATTTGGAAAATGGGAATAAGTCCAGATAATTTTATAAGTGATACGCAAGATCTAACAAACGAGGAGTTAGGCGTTTATTTTAGATTATTATGTTATGCGTGGAAAAAAGAAGCGTATTTACCTAAAGATCGTGAACGACTAAAAAGGATAGGTCAAAACTGCGAAGATAAAATAATTAATTATTTATTAGAAACTTTTTTTATAGAAGATGATCAAGGTTTTTACTGTAAAGCCCAAAAAGAAGAATTTGATTGGGTTGTAGAAAAATCAGAAAAAGCAAAAGTATCTGCTGAAAGAAGGTGGAATAAAAGCGAACGCATATCCGAACGCAATGCTAATTATAGTCATAATTATAATAATAATAAACATATAGATGATTTGTTTGATTCTATTTGGCAATCTATAAAAGTTAAAAGAGGAACTAAAGCTAATGGTTTAAAAGCATTTAAAAAAATATTTAAAAATAAAGAAGCACCAGAAAAAGATTTTATTATTAAACAATTTAATCTTAAATGTGATACTGTTTCTGATAAGCAATATATTCCTCATTTTAGCACTTGGTTAAATTCAGAAGGTTGGACAGAAGAATTAGCTAGTGAAGAAAAATCAGAATTTAAACTTGATAATCGTAATCCTTTTAGAAATTTATCTTTATGGAAAAAAGGTATTAAAACTTTAAACGATAATGACGCAGATATTCGTCAAGCATTTAAAGATGGGTTATTAGAAAAAAATCATATTGAAAAACTAAATATTAGTCTACAATGAGGTATGACTGATGAAATTAGAAAATTTTTTATGACTATTCAAGATGATACTGGTTATTGTGCTATTATACAAATAAGCGGATTTAAAACACAAGAAGAAGCTGACAAGTATATTTATGATAATTACCAAGCTATTACTGGGGAAGTATTAACAGAAAGGACAACTTTACATTGAAAATTCAACAAATAGATATTGATAAAATAATACCATATATCAATAACCCAAGAAAAAATTTAAATTCAGATAAAGTCGCTAGTTCAATAAAAGAGTTCGGTTTTCAACAGCCAATAGTTGTAGATAAGGATATGTCTATTATTGTCGGACATACTCGCTACGAAGCCGCAAAAAAATTAGATTTAAAAACAGTCCCTGTCGTTATAGCAGACCTACCGCCTCTCAAAGCAAAAGCATATAGAATAGCTGATAATAGACTTAATGAGGATAGTGAATGGGATTATAACTTTTTAAATATTGAATTTACTGATTTATTAGATAATCATTACGATCTTGATAGTTTAGGTTTCAATAATCAAGAATTAGAAAATTTTATAACATTTGAAAAAGATCTTGAACAAGATATGCCTGTTTTATCTGATGAAGATAAATCTCCATTTCAACAAATGACATTTACTTTGCATGATAGCCAAGCAGAAATTGTAAAAAATGCTTTAGAATATATTAAAAAACAAAAAATAGATGATGATGTAAACGAAAATAAAAATGCTAATGCTTTGACAGAAATTTGTAAATTATTTTATGAAAAAATCCGCTAAAGAAATTGTTATAAAACCTATACCATCAAAAGCAGCTAATAATTTTGTTAAATTATTTCATTATTCAAATACCTATGTAAATAATTCAGTTATTCATTTTGGAGTTTTTTTAAATAAAAAATTAGAGGGTGTTTTGTCTTATGGTAATCCAATAGATAAAAGAAAAGTTTTAGTGCTTGTTAAAGATACAAAATGGCAGTCAATGTTAGAATTAAACAGAATGGCTTTTAGTGATAATCTTCCAAAAAATAGTGAAAGCAGAGCAATAAGCATAACAATTAAATTAATTAAAAAAAATTATTCTCATATAGATTGGATATTAAGTTTTGCTGATGGAACACAATGTGGAGATGGTACAATTTACAGAGCAAGTGGCTTTTCATTAATAGGAATTAAAAAAAACACGACTATATGTAAATTGCCTAATGGAGAAGTTAAAGCGAGACATGGAACAAGTAAAATAAATTTTGAAGGTGCAAAAGTTTTAAAAGGGTTTCAATTAAAATATATTTATTTTATTAATAAAAATATTAAAAAAAATTTAACTGTTCCAATTCTACCTTTTTCAAAAATAGAAGAAGTTGGCGCAAGTATGTATAAAGGAAATGCGGTTGCTAGAGCATAGAGGGATACTTCGTATTCAAAAGGCGGTGCAACTCCGACCCAGCCGCTCCATTTTTCAGTAGTAAAATAATAAAAATATGATTATAATTAATTAAACCGACACTCTCGGTATAAGAGGATTACCTTATGGCAAAGAAAAAATACGATATAGACGTCAAACAACTAGAAAATTTAGCAAGATTTGGGTGTACGAACATAGAAATAGCACAGTTTTTTGGCTGTGATGAAAGCACTGTTAGAAAAGGATATTCCGAATTTCTTACAAAAGGAAGAGCAACGCAAAAATTAAGATTAAGACAACTGCAATGGAAGTCTGCTGAAAGTGGAAATGTCACTATGCAAATATGGTTAGGTAAACAAATATTAGGACAATCAGAAACTCCTATTGCTGATGATAATGAGCCACTTGCATGGTCTATTGATTAGTGCCATTAACTAAACCACAGAAAGAAGTTTTAACCTGTGATAAAAGGTTCAGAGTTTTAATTTCTGGACGCAGATTTGGAAAAACATTTCTAGCCATAAATGAATTAGCAAAGTTCGGCAGATTTCCAAATAAAAAAATCTGGTACGTCTCTCCAAGTTATAGACAATCAAAGAATATTTGTTGGAATATGCTTAAAGATAGAATTATTAAGCATAAGTGGGCAAAAAAGATAAATGAAGCTGATTTATCTATTGTATTAAAAAATAATACTGTCATTCAATTAAAAGGTGCTGATAATGAACAATCCCTTCGTGGAGTAGGGTTAAATTTTATCGTATTAGATGAATTTGCCGATATTAAACCACAAGCATGGTATGAAGTTTTAAGACCGACATTATCAGATACTGGCGGTCATGCTTTGTTTTGTGGCTCTCCTAAAGGTTTTAATTTTGCATATGATTTATATACAAGAGATGACCCAGAATGGCAGAGTTTTAAATATACGACACTAGAAGGTGAACAAGTAAGCCAAGAAGAAATAGAACAAGCCAAAAACGATCTAGATGAACGCACCTTTCAACAAGAATATTTAGCTACTTTTGTTAATTATGCTGGTATTATTTACTATAACTTTGATAGAAATACGCATATCATAGATCAACATGAAACAAATTCTAAAGTCATTCATATTGGCATGGATTTTAATATTGACCCTATGGTGGCTGTTGTAAGTGAAAAAGTAAATAATGATTTAATTATTTATGATGAAATACAAATATGGAGTTCAAATACAGACGAAATGGTGCAAGAAATAAAATCACGTTATAAAGATAATCATATAATTGTTTATCCAGATCCAGCGTCAAGACAGCGCAAAACATCTGCTGGTGGTTTTACTGATTTAGCAATATTAAAAAATGCTGGCTTTGAAGTTAAAGCTAGATCACAACACCCTTTAATTAGAGATAGAATAAATGCTGTAAATTCTAAACTTAAAAACGCTAACGGTATGTCAAGTCTATTTGTAACAAAATCTTGTAAAAACGTTATTAAGAGTTTAGAAAGACAAATATACAAAGAGGGAACAAGTGTTCCAGATAAAGATAGTGGGTTTGACCATTTTAATGATGCATTAGGCTATCTTGTAGAGTATTTATTTCCTTTGCGTAGAGAGTTTAAACCAAGTGAACCGACTAGGTGGAGTTAGATGGCGAATTATAACAGAGAGTTTTTATTATCAAAGCACCCAGATTATGAAGATAATCTCAAGCATTGGAACTTTCATTATCGTTCATACTTAGGCGGAGATGATTTTTCAAATGGATATTTTTTAAATAGATATATCCTAGAACAAGATGATGAATACATAAAGCGTATAGACTTTACGCCATTAGACAATCACTGTCGGAACGTAGTACAAATTTATTCAAGTTTCCTTTTCCGTGTTCCTCCCAGCAGAGATTATGGCTCTATGACAGGTGATCCTCAATTAGAGTCATTTCTGCGAGACGCTGATTTAGATGGTAGGTCTTTTCATAACGTTATCAAAGATATGCAACAGCACGCCTCTGTTTATGGTTCTTGTTGGGCATTAATAGATAAGCCAGCAACAATTACAAAAACTAGAGCCGAAGAACTACAACAAGATATTAGACCATATATCTCTATCTATACTCCAGAGAATGTGACTAACTGGGAATATCAAAGATTACCTAATGGTAGATTTTATTTAACTTCATTAACTATTATTGAAGATATAAATCCAGATAGTGCTATCGTAAAAGTTTGGACACCAGAAGATATTACAACATACAGAGTTGATGAGTATATGAAACAATATGCTAGTGAAAAGCCTGTTAAATTAGATGAACAACCAAACGCATTAGGGGAAATACCAGCTGTTGTTTTATACAATCAAAAATCACAACGTAGAGGAATTGGTATTAGTGATTTGTCTGATGTTGCTGAATTACAACAATCTATCTACAATGATTATTCTGAAATAGAACAGTTAATAAGATTATCTAACCACCCTAGCTTAGTTAAAACACCTAACGTTGAAGCATCTGCTGGTGCTGGTTCTATTATAGAAATGCCAGAAGATATGGATTCAAATCTAAAACCTTACATCATTCAACCTAGTTCACAGTCATTAGATAGCATAATGAAAGTTGTTAATATGAAAGTTAATGCGATTGATAGAATAACTCATATGGGTTCAGTTAGAGGTACAGAAAAAACAATTAATTCTGGAATCGCCCTTCAAACGGAGTTCCAGCTGTTAAATGCTAGACTATCTGAAAAAGCAGATTTACTAGAAAACGCAGAGGAAACTATTTGGTCTTTCTTTGCTAAATGGCAGAATAAAGTATTTGATGGTCAAATTGATTATCCAGATACATTTGATTTAAGAGATTATGCAAGTGATTTACAGTTCTTACAAACTGCAAAAGCTAGTGGAGTTAAATCAGAAACATTTATAAAAGAAATAGATAAACAAATCGCAAAAGCTGTCGTAGATGATGATGAAGCAATTAATTCAATAAATAGTGAAATAGACGCTAGTTCACAAGCAATAGGGCAATTCTCTACAACATTACCAACAAATGACAATGGCGAAGAAGCGTAAAGTTTCCAAAGATAAAAAAACTAAAATACCTAAAAAGTATTTATCTGGTTTAAAAGGCGCTAAAAGATCAAAAAGAGCAAGTCTTTTAAAAAGAATGAGTGCTTTATATAAAGCTGGTAAAAGAATACCTCTTTCATTATTAAAACAAAGAAGCAAAATATAATGGCTGTAAGAAGAAAAGCATTATCGGCAACTACGCAAGCAACGCTTAGAAGCAAAGCTAAAGCTAGTAAAAGATATACTTATGGCACATTAGCTAAAGTTTATCGTAGAGGACAAGGTGCTTTTTTATCTAGTGGTTCACGTCCTAGAGTACCGATGGCGGCATGGGCAATGGCAAGAGTAAATTCATTCTTGCGTGGTTCAAGAAAACATGATTTAGATTTAAGAAAAAGGAAACGCAAATGAGTTTAAGTAATGTTTATAATTTACCATTAGGATTATCTATTCAAAAAGGTTTAGTGCAAAACTATACAGGTATTAATAAGTTTGGATTAAATACAGCAGTTGGAACATCTTTTGAAACTATTTGGGATGGTAATAATACTTATACTTATCCAAGTTCTGCTGGAACTGCTACAGCAACAAGTTCAGATACAGATGACAATACAGGCACAGTTGAGATACAAGGATTAGATTCTAATTATGATCTTGCTACAGAAACATTAACGATTGGTGGCTCTGCTGGTTCTACAAGTTTTATTAGAGTTTTTAGAGCAGTATTAAAAACAGCTAATACAGGAACATCAAATGTAGGAACTATAACAATAACAGTTTCATCAACAACAGTAGCACAAATAAGAGCTGGTTATGGTCAAACTTTAATGTGTATTTATACAGTTCCAAGAAAACATAATGCTTACCTAATGCAGTTAGATGTTGGAAGTTCTAAAGATTTAGAGAATGAAATAAGATTTATTACAAAAGAAATAGACAATGGAAACGTCTTTAACACAAAAGCATTTATTACAACTAGAGGTGGATTTGTAGAAAAGAATTATGCAGTGCCAGTTGTTATACCAGAAAAAACAGATATTGAATTAATAGCTAAAGCAAGTGCAACATCTGCTGTAAGTGGTGGCTTTGAATTATTTATAGAAAAAGTTGATCAATCTTAGTGGCTAAGTATCAAGGCAGAACAGTTAAACTTAACAAACCTTTCAGAACGACAGGCGAAAGAAAAAAGTTTGCGGTATATGTTAAAGACCGTTCAACAGGTAATGTTAAAAAAGTTCGTTTCGGTGATCCCAATATGTCTATTAAAAAAAATATACCAGCAAGACAGCGTTCCTTCCTAGCCAGACATGGTGCTATTTTAAAGAAAGTCAAAGGTCAAAAGTCATTAGCCCCTGTATATTGGGCAATAAAATCATGGCGAAAATCCTTTAAAATCTAGGGTTTTTTAATTATTTTGCATTTTTTTTCATTATTTTCTTTATTTATTATTATTAATTTGATAATACTTATATATAATTAAAACAAAGGAGAAAAAAATGGATAAACTAACTATTAAAAACACAGGTAAAGAAGGTAAGTATTGTTTTTATGAAATTGAATATAAAGAAAAAAAATATGAACTTATTAATGGCAATATGTATGGTGATCTAGGTTATAGTGCTTGGAATATTATTGATAATAATTCAGATGATATAGGCGCTTTAGAAACTGTAAATACTATTGCTGATGCAAAAGCATGGATAAAAGAAAACTGTTAGGAGAAAAAAATGAATACAATACACAATGATAATAATATTGAACACGCTGTTTTAGTTCTTGTTAGTGCAATACGAGAAAATAAAATATCTTATGATTATCTTAATAATAATTTAATTTTAGGAAGTATTATGGCGGTTCACAATTTAACTAAAGCACAAAGTAAAACAGTTGTAAGTCTTTGTAAAAAATATTTAAAGGTGGCTCAATAATGAGCCATCTAAGAGAGGAGAAAAAAATGGAAAACTATAAAAAAATTATAATTACTGCTATTTCAATGGTTATAAAATATGAGCCAATAAAATTAGCTAGACTTGTTAGAACATATATTAAAGATAATTTTTTACATGAAGGAGAAATATTAGAAAATAATGATGTTAAACTTATTTTTACTGACCAGTCTACTGTTGTATTTGATAAAAGTGGTAATATTGTTTTAAAAACTTTTAAAGGAAAATAAAATGGAAGAAAATCTTAAAATTCATAAAACAGATGAAAATACATTTTATGTTTTTTCTGAACAAGGTCTTAATAATAAAAAAACTGGTTTTGCTGAATGGTCATGGGGACCTTTTAAAACTATTGATATAGCAAAAAAAGAAATAAATAATATTATGAATAAATATGAATAGTAAACAACTACAAAAAACTATGAACGAGGTCGGACTTTCACAGTCTGACCTTGCACGTTTAATCTTTGATACAGATACATTAGAACAATACCAACGAATTAAAATTAATAGATATATTTCTGGTAAGTCTAAAGTTCCACATTGGTTGCCTGTTATACTAAAAATGTATATACAAGCAAAGAATGGCTAGAATAGATTTTACAGAACAATTAGCAGATCAACACGAACTACAAATCAAGCGTACTTTAGCAGATTTAGAGGCTCGTATTATTTCTGATATTTCTAAAGCAGTATCAAGAGAAGATATTATAACAACACAAATAGCAATACAGCTACGCCCAAATATAAAAAGATTTATAGAAGAAACCTATTCCACAGTTGCTGATAGTAATGTGAGAGATTATGACCAAATTGTGACTTCATTCATGAACGAGTTTGGAGAATTAAATATTCCAGATAATTTTAAAACATTAACTCAAGTTGATTTAGATACAATCACACAATTAAAGTTTCAAAGTTTTAGTGGCTATGAAGAAATAGCAAATAGATATTTAACCGAGATCAATGCTAATGTTTATCAAAATGCTATTGCTGGAAAACCTTTTGAAGAAATGGTCAAAGATATTAGAGGGTTAATTACTGGTGATGAAGATAGACGTGGGCGTTCTATGTCTGGTTATGCGTCACAAATAGCCCATGATAGTGTTATGCAATTTGATGGTCAGTTTACAGTTTATAAAGCAAAAGAGGCTGGGTTAAATAAATATAAATATACAGGAACACTTGTTAGAGATAGCCGAGACCATTGTAGAAAACACATTAACAAAATTTATACCGAAGAAAGAATAAGAGAAATATGGCAAGGGTCTTGGGCTGGTAAATCAGAAGGCGATCCATTTATAGTTAGAGGTGGTTATCGTTGTAGGCATACTTGGTTGCCTGTTGTTGACATTTAATATATATTATCAAAATTAACTAAGGAGTTTATCATGGCTGACGAGCAAAAAAAAACGGATCAGGTTGAAGAAACTGCACCTGTTGAAGCAGTTGAAGAAAAGAAAGCGGAAGAAACTTTATATAATCAAAGACAATTAGAGGACGCTATTAAATCTAGACTAGCTAGAGAACGTGCTAAAATGTACCAAGAATTAGGTACAGATAATCTTGATCAAGCAAAATCTGCTTTAAAAGAAAAAGAAGAACAAGAAATAGAACGTAAAAAACAACGTGGAGAATTTGAAGATTTATTAAAACAACAAGCAGATAAATTTAATCAAGAAAAATCCCAAATGCAAAAACAACTAGAGCAAATCAAAATCAATGACGCTTTAGTAAACTCCGCAGTTAAGAATAAAGCAATCAATCCAGAACAAGTAACAAACCTTCTCCGTTCCAAAGTTAAATTAAATGAAGATGGTAGAGTAGAAGTACTTGCGGAAAATAGTCAACCACGTTATAATTCCAAAGGCGAATTATTGAGCGTAGATGATTATGTTCAAGAGTTCATTACGCAGAATCCTCACTTTCAAAGCGCAACTCCTTCGGGAAGTGGAAGTAAGGCGAATGTGGGTAAGGTAGACGCAAAACCTTTTAATATTGCGGATTTAGATATGAGCAAAGCAGAGGATAGAAAAGCATATGCGGATTACCGCAAAAATCGTGATTCTAAACCTACTGTTATTAACCGATAAACCAAATAGGAGTCTAAAATGGCTGATGAAAGTACCAGTTCCACGTTATCGGAACTATATACGGAAATTGTTGCTGAAGCTGAGTTCGTAATACAAGAGAAATCTTTAATGATGAACTTAGTTAAAAATTACACTATTGCTGGTGGTGGAAAATCTGTAGAAGTACCGATTTATTCTGCTATTGCGGCGGCGGCTGTAAATGAAGCAACTGACTTATCAAACACTGCGGTTGATCCGTCAAGTGTTACAATAACTGCAAGTGAGGTTGGTGTAATGACTACATTAACTGATCTAGCGAGAAACTCTGCACCAAGAAATGTTGTAGCTGACATCGGAAGATTATTCGGTGAAGGTATTGCTAAAAAAATGGATCAAGACTTAATTGCTCTATTTGATGGCTTTTCAACTACACTAGGTGATGGAACTACTGCAATAGCGGCATCATCAATTTTTAATGCGGCATCTACTTTAAGATCTGCTGGATTACCGATTGACGAATGTGTAGCAGTATTGCACCCAAAAATTGCTTACGATTTAAAAGCTAACTTAACAAACACTTTTGCAAATCCAAATGCTGGTGATTTACAAAACGAAGCTATGAGAAATGGTTTTGTTGGAACACTAGCTGGTATTAAAATATTTGAAACTTCAAATATGGCTAATACTGGTACTGCTGGTGATTATAAAGGAGCAGTAATGCACAAAGACGCATTAGCATTAGCAACTATGCAAGGCATAAAAATTGAAACGCAACGTGACGCAAGTCTTAGAGCGGATGAAATTGTTGCTACGGCTGTATACGGCGTAGGTGAATTACATGATAGTTATGGTGTAGAAATGCACTTTGATTCTTCAATCCAATAATTATTATAGGGGGGTTATTCCCCCCTTTATTCTAATTGAATATTTTTTTTAAAAAGGTAAAAAGAAATTATGTGTGAATGTAACGAAAATTGTATCTGCGGTAAATAATGGCAACAACTGTCTTTAGTGTAGCATTAAGTCATCTACAGGAATATCAACCAGACATTGCTGGATTTGGTATTGCTTCATGGGATACACAATTACAGCATGCAGAAGATGATGTTATCAGACAAGTTCGTGAAGAATGGTGGGAAAGATACCGCCACACAGTAAGATATAAAGATATAACAAAGATAACTTCTATAGAACTAGACAGTTCCAAGTTAGTGCCAGCACAATTTATTAGAGCAGTATGTTATAAAGCATTTGCAGAATATATATTTCCTCAACTTACAAAATGGCGTGATCCAGATACTGGAGAAGGCAAAGATAGTTTTCAAGTACAAATAGATTATTACAGATCTAGATATGCAGAAGAATTTCAAGCTGTATTGCGTGATGGAATTTCTTATGATGAAAATTCTGACAGTATTATCCAAGACACAGAAAAAGAACCTATTCATACATTACGCCTAGTTAGGTAAATGGTCGCTGACGTTAAAATCACAGCAAATACAATAGATGTAAGTAACTATATAAAAAAAGTTACTAAGACTATTCCCAGAGATATTCAAAAAGGGTTAGCCCAAGCATCTGCTTTTGGTATTCAACAAATCACAGAAAAGACACAAAAAGGTCAAATGCCAGATGGAGGTAGATTTAGACCATATTCAAAATCAGCTAGAAAAGATAGAGCCAAAAGAGGAAGGCAAATATCATTCGTAGATTTAACTGATACTGGTAGAATGTTTAGATCATTAACAAGTAAAATAACTAAATCAAAAGGAACATTATTTTTTCGTAGACAAGAAGAAAATAAAAAGGCTTTCTTCCATGATGTTGGACATGGTAAAATGCCACAAAGACCTTTCTTTGCTATTGGACGTAGAGACGAAGATAAGATAAGAAAGATATTTTTTAGGGCTATAAAACTATGAGTAAACGAGAAGATATTGCTGGAGATATAATAACTAAGCTAACTGCTGTTAGTTCGCCTATCACGTTTAAAAAGATCACTAGAGAGCCATTTGAACCAGAAGAATTAGCAGATCCACAGTTCCCAAGTTGTTATATACAAACTGGAGATGAAACTAGGGAGATGTTATCTTTAGGCGAAGTAGGAACAGGAAAACGATCTGGCACAATAGATTTTTTAATCGTCGGCTTTGTCAAAGGCACAGATACCAATATAGATACCTTACGTAATCAACTCATAGAAGTAGTTGAAGAAACCCTTGATAATGACATAACAAGAAATGGAAATGCTTTGAATACGCAAATAATTGAAGCTAATACAGATGAAGGTGTACTTTTTCCTTACGGCGGAATAAGAATTGTGGTAAGAGTTTTTTATGAATTTATTAGAGGAACTGCATAATGGCTAAAAGAATTAAAATTTATTTCCCTAATGGCAAAGATCAAATTGAAATCTATGATGATCAATTAGAAAAATATCTTGCAAATGGTTTTAAAAAAGATAAAAAAGTTTCTAGATCAACTTCAAAAAAAGTTGAGGTTGAGATAAAACCAGAAGAAAACAACGAGGAGTAAATTATGGCAACTCATGTAGGTACAAGCGGTGTTGTAAAAGTTGGAGCAAATACTGTTGCAGAGGTGACAGGGTTTACTTTAAATGAAACACAAGACACAGTTGAGGATACTAGCTTAACTGATTCAAAAAAATCTTATTTAGCATTAAGAGGCGATGCTACTGCAACTATTGAATGTCATTGGGACGAAACAGATACCAATGGCCAAGAAGCATTAGATGTAGGAACAAGTGCAACTATAGAATTATATCCAGAAGGTGCAGATAGTGGCGATGCTTATTATACTGGTACTGGAATTGTTACTGGTGCTGATGTAGCAGTTTCAATGGACGGAATAATTGCAAGAACGCTAAATATTCAATTTAGTGGTGGAGTAACGCACACTACAGTATAAGGATTAAATGCCAGAAAAAATTGATTTTTTTCAAGGTGTCTCAAGTCACTTTGAAAGTTTAGAAGTTAAAATAATAGAAGTACCAGAATGGGGTTTAGAGGGCGAAAGAGCAATTTATGTTCGCCCTTTTACAATGAATGAAAAAGCACGAATATTTAAGGGTGCTAACGATTCAGATTTAAACGTATTA
>Ga0181406_1000626_pt1 | contig 13439 bp, 9 predicted proteins | sample 29SPOviralmetaG_FD_130135 | JGI IMG/M metagenome (GOLD analysis project Ga0181406, IMG submission 130135) | Marine viral communities from the oligotrophic San Pedro Time Series (SPOT) site, San Pedro Channel, CA, USA - 29 SPOT_SRF_2011-12-20 | ecosystem: Environmental > Aquatic > Marine > Strait... | reverse complement strand
TTCAGACCAAATAACTTGATCAGAAGCAAGAGGCATTTCAGCTCCTACCATTTTAAGGAAACCAGATACAGTTCTTTTTCCGTATCTTTCTACTTCCTTTTCATAAATTTCTGGTAAAAATTGTTGTGCGAATGTTCCACCGCCAGATGCAGAATCGAAGCTCAAATAATTGTCTCCCCACAACGATTGAGTTGGGCGAGGTGTCAAGTGCTGTAATTCAGCACCTTGAGCGGGATTAATAAAAGGCATAATTTTTAATTTTTAATGTTTAACTTATTTTATTTGTGTTTCTGTTAAACCGAACTTTGAAGTCGTTAGATGAATTACCAGACATAGCTCTAACTTTCATACCACCAGACTGTATAACATTTCCATGTGTTTGGTTAGGTGACATATCAACATTTTTAGCTTTAGCCATACTATCCTTGATAGCATCTGCTTTACCTTGTTGATAGAAATGATTAGCAACTAAATCAGGATTCATAGCTGTAAATAAAGATTTATGATAACCTTTAGCATCTCCAACTTGTTGTGTTTTACTATCAGTAAATTTATTAACAAAATTTGTTAGATCCATTTGGTTATTTTTAACCTTATCAGCTTCTTTAATGTTAAGTCTAAATCTTTTTTCTCCAACTCTATATTCAAAACCTTTGAATTCGTCGTTAAAAACATCATTTGTTTTCTTTTGAAAAACAGATTTATTCTTTTCAATAGTTTTAGCGTCCTCATTGTATCGATTAAAGAAGTCAATAGCTTTTTGTTGTTCAGGCGCTAACCTGTTTCCAGCCTTGACTTCAGCATAATATTTGGACTTTTGCCCGTCCAAGTGGCTTTTGGCATTCGCAACTTGCTCTTTTAATGCCAATTTTTTTCTTTTAATATCTTTTGGGTCGTCAACCTCTTCATCATAAGAATAAAGATCTTCCATAACGAATAATCTTTCTTCATCTGTTAAGTGAGGTTTTGTTTGTTTAAAGTACTCGTTAAGTAAATCATTATCACCCATATCTGAATAATCTTGATTTAATCTAACGTAATCATTTAAACTACCACCGGTTTCGTTCATAAACTCAACTACCTTTTGTATGTTTTCAGGTAGTGGTTCACCAGTATCTTGAGCTTCAGTTACAGCTTCTTCAACTTCTTCTTGAAGCTCTTCAGTTTTTTCTTCTATTTCTATTTCAGTAATCTCTTCAACAACAGGTGTATCTTCTACCTCTGTTTCTGTTTCAGGAGTAACCTCTTCTTTAACCTCTTGTACAGGTTCTTCTTTTGGTTCTTCTTCTTTATTAGATAAATCTACTTTAGCTACATCAGTATCTTGTTTTTTATCAACTTTAGCCCATTTATCTAAATCTACTTTAATAGTTCCATCATCTTTAACCTCATTTGGATTTGAGGGTTCTTCAACCTTTTGTTCTTCAACAATAGGCTGTTCTTGTACTTGTTCAACGATTTCTTCAACCGCCTCAGCTTTCTTTTTTTTAGCCATAATATAATATTATAAAATTAAACAAATTATCTCGGTTCAAAGGCATTCATGCCAAAACCGCCACCCATTATATCATTACCTGAAGATTCAAAGTTTTTAGGTGGTTTTTTATTATTTCTTTGATCTATTAACTCAGATTGTTGTGACGCTTGGATTTTTGTTCTTTCGTCCTTGCGATCTTCTTTTACTTTTTCTTTAGTTTTAAGTATCTCAGTCTCCATTTGCTTTAACTTTAAGTTTAATTCAAACTCAAAATTCATAAGCTCTTTCTTAAGCATAGCTTCTTGTTGCATTTTCTGTAACTCTAATTGGCTCTTACCTTGTTCTAATTGCATCTGGCTTTGAGTTAAAGCTTGATTTTTTTGAACTTCAGCTTGAGCAGCAACTTGTTGAGCTTGAGCGTTTGCTTGTGCTTGTGCTTGTATGTTTTGCTGTTGGATCATTTGATCTTCTTCAGCCTTTCTTTTACGTTTTAGTTTTAACAACTGATTAGCAAGCTTTATATTTTTAATCTCTCTAATATCTATAGCATCTTCAAGATTTATACCTTGTTGTTGTAATGCTTGCTGTATGTTATTTTCTAACATAGCTTTTTCTTCTTCATCAGGTGTTAACTCAATAAATATACCAAAATCATATAAATGTAAGTTGGACATTTCAGTTAACGTAGCGACATTATGTCTACCTAATTTTTGAACAAAAGCTTCTCTAGTTGGTGAATATTCTATTATATCAGATATTCTAAGTGATAAACACTCTGCTAATTCTGTTGTTAAGAATAAACCAGCTTGTAATATATGTCTTGTAGCTGTGTTACTATTAGCGGCTGCTAACTTTTGAACACCTACTAATGTCTTAGCATCTGGCATACTACCATCACGTGCCTCGTTTAATCCCGTGACATCTCTGATCATTTGTAGGTAGTAGTTATATGTTTGTATAAGTGAAGCTAGTTTTTGTCCCCCAGACCCACTTTGTATTTCTTGAATAGGTACTTTACCTGGATTCATATCACCATCAGACGTAAACGATCTACCAATTATACTACCAGTTTGGAAAAACATGTTTAATGCCTCTTGTGGATTATAGTTTGTTCCATTACCTAAATCTATTTCAGCTAAACCATCAGCATCTAAATATATACCATCTGGAACCATTCTAGACATCACCTGTTGAATTTTAAGGTGTGTTAGTTGAATCATATCAGCGAAAGTAGTAATTCTACTAACTAATGACTCTATTTTACCCTTATACATTCTAGGCGCAACTATATTATAGTTCATTTTGACCTTAGTGTAATCACTCTTAGGTCTCATCATGTTGGATGCTAGTTTCCACTTTAACATTTTTTTAGATCCTAAAACCATAGCCCCTTCAAATAAAACCTCAATTTGTTTAGATAATTTACCAAAATTAGCTTCTAACAACTCTGTAGGAGGATTAAATTGATCATCTTTAACTATAACTTTACTAGCACCTGTTGATGTTGTTTTTGTCTTATAAACTTGAGTCATGTATGTCTTATAATTAAAATATAAGATTTGAACTTGATTTTTATCTAAATTTGTTGACTCAGATAAAGATCTATTATAAAAACCAGTAGTTTGATGACTTTGATTGCTTAACTCTTTTAAGTCAGCTTCAGTTAACTCTGGAAACTCTTTTACTATTTCGTTTATAGGTAGAGTTTTTATTTCACCAAAATAATATACATCTTCGAAATATGGATCCTCAGTATATGAATAAACTATATTTGCTGGATCAACATACTCTACTTTTACTCCTTGAGATGTATTAAAGCTATTTTTAACACAAGCTATACCTAAAACAGTTAAGTCGTAATTTAATTTTTTACGAGTTAACTCATATCTATTACCATCTAATAAAACATTTATAGCTTGTTCTTCAGCTATTTCTACAGCTTGCTTGTAGTTTAACTGCATATGAAGTTGTAATTCATCTTGGTTTTGAGGTAATACTTCTAGTTGACTAGACATTAAATTTACTCCAAAAGCTTCAGCTGCGTAATCAGTAAGTTCTTTAGACTTCATATCAGCTAATATGTTTTCCATATACTTAGTTCTCTTATCTACTCCAAAAGGATCTTGTGTATAAGCTTTTATATCGTATGATCTTTCTGATATACCATTTACTACTATATCTACAAATTTAGGTATAATAGGTACTGGCTTCCAGTCTAAATTAAGATATGATAAATCACCATTTATAGACAACTCATCTTTATATTTTTGAATAGCTTGTTCTCCTCTCGCGTACAATCTAAGTTTATGGAAGTTATTTTGGTTACTTGCAAATCTATTAGTGCCAGAGTCTCTTTTAAACCACTCGCTTTCTATAGCTTTACCTATTTTTAAACCGTAATCTAAGGATAACTTCTCTTTGTCAGATACTACTTGACTAGGAAAATAATTGCTCATGTAAGACTCAGCCATATTATTGTTTTATTAATTTTGAATGATACCCTCTATTTTTGTATCTAGCTATTTTTAAATTTATTTTTTCTTTTTCAACATTTTCTCTTGGTGAGTATAAATGTCTATTGCAAGCCATTATTGCTAATCCGCTACTAATACTCGCGTCGAACTTAGTTCTTCTTGTTATATCAAAACCAGCCCAATCATTTAGTGTTTGATTAAAAGCCATATCACCATAACTACCATCTTGCTTCAATCCTACGTAGTCTTGTATATACATTTCAATAGCTGCGGCGTGTGCTTGCTTAATATCTTCACTTGAGTTAGGCATGCCACCTACTTCTCTTTCAGCAACTGACAGTTTGTTCCAAACTTTATCAGGTCTGTTCATAGAGTATTTTCTATATCCTCTACGTTTTAAATAGTATAATAATCTAGGTTTATTGTTTTCAGCAAGTATTGGCATACCGTAAAAAACTAATGCCATTAAAACATCTTCAAAAAATATTTCAGCTGTTTGAGGTCTAGCTATATATTCTAAAAAGAAACTACTAGCAGGCGCATCCTCCATGCTAAACTTAGTTAAACCGTGTAAAGCACCTTTAGATCCTTTACCATCAACTGTACCTGATATATCGTAACTGTCACAACCAAAAGCACCCATATGCTCATTACCTGGATGTTTAGCTCCATTTTTTACTATTTGTTTATTTTGTAAATGAACAGGTGGTACCCATGATATGTTAAATCTACCTTGTTGATTTGGTAAAAACCTAACACTGGTATCTTTTATACCTCCAGCCCATTGAAAATTTCCAGTAGTATAACCACTAGACTCTTCATTTACATCTATTTGTTCGTATATTTTAACTAAATTAAATATACTATTTTTAGTTTCATCTCTGAAAGCATGTTCTTCAGTACGTGGAAACTGTCTATAAAATTCGTTTAAAGCATCTTGATCATTACGTAAACCATCTGCTTCGTTTTGCCAGTGATCAATAACACCTGTGTCTATGTAATCCCCATACGGGCCTTTAACCTCTTGCTCTGGTGTTTTGAATACAGGTATTCCATGAGAATCAATGAATCCCTCGTAGTTCCATTCCATAGGTATGAACAAACTATATAGTCCCGAACTAGTCTGTCCGTTGCGGTTTCTTTTGGTAACATCTGAGTTTTCATATAGTTTTTTAAAGTTATCACCACCTTTATCTAAAGCGTTTGATGTTGATCCCATCATACACTTACCAATTACTCTACTACCTAATCTAAGGGTGGTTTTCGTAACACGCCAGTTGTTGAGGATGTTGTTCGGCCTCTCCCACTTGCCGGATTCGTCATGTACAAGTAGTTTGAGTTTCTCTCCATCGTAGGAGTTGTCCCCCGTGTTCTTCCAGTCGATCGTGGTGTCCAAGCCCTCGAGCTCCTGTACGGTTTCGTTACTGGTAAGTTTTCTTCTGGTAAGCTTACTGGCTGGGACTCTGAAGGCAAGCTCGGTCTTTGGACGGTCCATTCCGTCCTGGATGGGCTTGAAAAAGAAGGGATAGTTAACTGATATGGGTACCACCTTATCGGTAAACATCTTCTTGGCATCAGGCCCAGACTTTGATAAAATGCCATATCGTGAGTCGCTGGATATAGTTGCCAGGTTAACCACCTCTCCCGATGCCATGAATGAAAACCCAGAACGCCTGTTCTTAAGGTAACACATTCCATAGGATCGTACGTCAGCTTTACAAGCTTCCCAGAAAATGAAGAATAATCTATTTGCTTCGCGAAAGTCTGGTGCCCCGACGTCAATCTTAGACCACTGCAGGTACATGTAGTGAGTACCACTAATATAAGTAGCAACGTCTTTATTGTAAAACCAAAAACCTTGCTCCCTATGGGTAAACTCTTTATCAATGTAATCATACCATTTTTCTTTAAAGTCTTCTGGATATTCTTTCCAATCAAAAACTGTTTTTATTTTAGATAATACTTTAGGATATTCTTGTCTTGTCCATTTATTACCTTCAAGCTTAACAACGTTTTTAGGAACTTTTGGTAAAGCTATATTTAAGTTTTGTATGCTATACACTTCACCAATCTGCCCTGTCTTACTTATAACTACAACATCATGTTCTTTGTTGTAACCGTATTTCCAAGCCTTTTTCTTATTTAAACGCTTAATAGTATTTGCTTTAATAGGCTCAACTATTGTATATAAATTTTGCTGATACATTATTTAGATCTTCTTTCTGCAAAACCTTTAAAAGAATCTTGTTTCTTTTCTTCTTTAGGTTTATTGTTAAGTATATCCTCTTCGTCCTGTATTCTATTCAATATCTCAAAAGCATCGAATATAGCTAGCTTTTTAGTTGCAGCTGCGTTTTTTAATCTATCTGCACTAATATCATCGTCGCTGTCTACAATAGCTTCTTTAGCAACTTTAATAAGCTCTTCAACAGCTTTATGTCCAGCTTGGATTATATTCTTTTTCGTCTCCTTTATATTCATATTTAATTGTAATTGCTCTTGTTAATACTCTATATAAACGCTCGTTGTTTATAATAAACTCGTATTCGCTTCTAGGTACAAAACCAACTAAATCACCTACACTTAACTCTTTTAATTCATTACTATTATTAGTGTATTTTAAAACACCAACTAAAGGCTTTTCTTTTTCTATACTGAAACTATCCGTATCATGTATAGGTTTAATAAAACAATAATCCTCTATAGACTTCCATATGTTATCTTGTTTGTAAAGATACATTTGATCTAATTGAACAAAGTATTTATCTTCTTCAAAATAACTTTTACTATTTTGCTCTACGCCTCTTATATCTTTCCATCTTCTAAATACATTGTGATGGACTATAACTTCATCACCTTGCTTTATGTTAGTATCTACTCCTTTGGGAACAGATATTACTATAGCGTTTCTATTGACGTTTTGATGCGTAAAGTTCTCAGTATTAGTAATAAGGCTTTTATCGCCTACTTTCTTAGTGTTGTTGTATCTTGATTTTACTGGTTTTACTATAAAGTAATAAAGACCCTGCATTAATATTCTAGATTATATTCAACAGCTATAGCCATGTTTTTATTAAAATCTTTCCAAGGTAAGACATCAGTTCCCTTTTTAATAAATATGCTAAACTTATCATCATCTTCAATTATGCAGTCGATCGTATGACCTCCGTAAACCTCTTGGCCCACGGAGTAATGCATCGCTTCATTCTTGTAGTCTTTACCGATACTAATCTTTCTTATCAGCTTCATCTTCTATATCTCTTATTGTTCCGTCTGTGAGGTTTATAGATACTTTACCATACTTATCTTCTAAAGTTTTCTGTAATACTTGCAGTTCTTGTTGACCAGCTTTTAAAACTTCTAAAGCCATATCTTTTTGAACTTCTAATCCACCAACCTGCATCTGAGCTTGGTTTATTTGTTGTATTTTAGCTTGTACAGCTTTCAACTCTTGTTCATCAATTTTACTTACATCTTTAGCGATGTCCTCTACTTTTACGTCTTTCATTTTATTTTATTTAATTAATTAATACGTGCATGGTTATATTATCACGCTATTTTCACATTTTTTACTTTACAGTACTTAATAATCCATTTGAAAATGTCCATGTTTCTTTTCCAACTGATTTTGATCCACTGAACCCACTAACCGAAGCGTTGCTACCATCTTTACCATCAGCACCAGCTGCACCAGTTGCTCCCTGTGGTCCTGTTGCTCCCTGTGGCCCTGTTGATCCTTGTGGTCCTGTTGCTCCTTGTGGTCCGGTGTTACCAGTATCTCCTTTGTCACCCTTAGAACCATTACTTCCATTCGTACCATTTGATCCCGCTGATCCAGTATCTCCTTTGTCGCCTTTAGGTCCTTGCGACCCAGTATTGCCTTTATCACCTTTGGCACCAGCAGCACCCGCGGGTCCTGTGTCACCCTTATCTCCTTTAGCTCCATTACTACCGTCACTACCATTTGTACCGTTTGAACCAGCTGATCCAGTATTACCTTTATCACCTTTCGGCCCTTGTGGTCCTGTTGAACCGGTATCACCTTTAGGTCCTTGAGAACCTGTATCACCTTTATTACCTTTTGACGCCGCAGATGAAGAGTCTTTACCAAAAGCATCTTTTATGAATGCATGTAATTCTTCTACATCCTCTCTAAGATCTTCGATTTGTTTTATTAAAAACTTATTATATTGATATAGCCCATCGTCATTAAATAATGCGCTCATGTCTGTTAAAGATGCTAGCTCGTCTGTTATTTCTTTAGCTACTGTTATTTCACCGTCATTACCTTTAACGGCTTTTTGTCTTGAACTACCTTGTTTAAATAGTTTCTTACCTCTTATGTTGTCGTTTATATTTGCCATTACATTTGTTCAAATTCTATTATTATTGATGCACTTATACCTTGCCATGTTTTAGTTGAAGAACTTTTTTGAAAAGCAAACTGTAGTTTATCACCTTCTTCAAAAGTGTAGTTACTTGGATCCCAAGATACATAGCTTCCACCATTTTGGTCTGTTTGTATAGAAAGCTCACCTGATCCAGTTGGAGTTGTACTACCGTTTTTAAATATCATTAATTCTGTTGTAAAACCAGTGTGGTTAGAGCCGCTTGTGTTTTGAAATCTAAATCTTTTAATAGATCCGTCTCTTGGACAATCCATGTGGTTATAGTATTGATTAGAGCTTGTTTCAGTTAAAGTATTAAAAGGTATTCTCAAAGCTAATGATGAACTTCCAGAGTCTATAAAATTGCTAAACAATATAGTCTGAGTGTTTGAAGGTACGTGAGCGTCTACGTAAGATTTATTAGCGGCATCTGTTGACGCGCTAACAGTATCAACACCTTGTATTCTACCAGTGCCGCTTAATGTTATATCACCACCACTAATAGTAAGATCTTGAGCAATAGTAACGTTTCCAGTAGATTCAATCTCTAATTTGTTACTAGAACTACCAACACCAAATTGTAATTTACCTGTACTTACATTTGAAATAGTAAAATCACCATTACCAGCAGCTAAAATTCTACCTACATTTGTATTTCCAGTGTAGAAATTTATTTGTGGTTTACCACCAGTATCACCTGTTAGTTTAACAAGTTCATCTTGAGAAGTATCTTTAACATCAAGAGCAACTTGAGGACTACTTCCAACTCCAATACCTAATCTATTATTAGTGCTGTTCCAAATAAACTCAGAATCAGCTGCTAAACTAGAAGCACCATTCCAAAATGCTACTCTAGAACTACTACCTGTTCCTGTTACTGTACCTGTATTAGCGGTAGCACCTAACTCAGTTAGTGTAGGTAAATGTCCTTCGTGAAATATTTCTTTAATTGTACTATTATCTACAACATAGTTGCCTTCTACTGTAGAACTAGTATCTATTTCTACATGACCACCTGAAACTGGAGCTGGTTCTGTAGTTAAAGGTGAGGAATGGCTTGTATTAAATGTTGTACTACCTCGTTTTGTTAATCTAAGATTAACCATAGAATACCTACACGTTTTTATATATACTTTAAATTCATCGTAAGTTCCGTTCTCAGCACTTTTTATAACTCTAATACCAGCTTTATCTGTACCAGACGTATTATTATGTAAAACATCAAGACTACCAGTTATCTCTAGTTGACCGCCGTCATTACCCTCTCTAACTTGTATTGCTAAATCAAATTTTTGTGATGCAAAGGATTCTACATGATTCAAAATTACCCCTCTAATATGTAATCCACCATTACCACTAGATGTTGTTGCAACGTTGTACCATTTATTACCACTAAAATTACTTTCGTCATTAATTTTAAAAGTATAATCATCTTCACTAGCGTCTGTAGAAGTAAATTTAGCATCAGACTCTGTTTCTGTATAATATCTACTATCGTGGTTATGACTACCCGAAGCATAACCAGCTGAAGCGTGATTACCCCAACCATGAGCTGTATTAGCTTTTGATTCTACGTCGTCTAAGTCTACAGCTTGTGTAATTGATATATAACCTAGTTTCTGTGCTTGGCCAGAAGATATTGTAGTTGTAACAGAGTTCATAGGTGTGAAACCTAAAGCTGTAGTTACTTGATCACCAGTCGGAGCACCAGTTAATAAAGTACCATTAGCAGTTGCATTACCTGTAATTGTTAAATCACCATCTTCTTCAAGTGTTAATAAAGTTCCACTTGTTCCAGTTCCATGTTTACCAATACTAAATGTAGAGGCTGAATCGTTATTGTTACTATCAATATTAATTCTAACTTTATCATATGAGTTAATAGTAATACTATCACTATACGTATTGTTGTCTGTAGATGTTATACTATGATTGAATTGAGTTCCATAAGTATCACTATCCCAAGTTAAGAATAAACCACCAAATCTATATAAGTGAGAATATGAATTGTTTACAGATCTACCATAAATATGGTCGCTAGTAATTAACTCAGCAACACCTAAAGAGCTTGAGAACGTTTTAGCACCTGATATTGTTTGAGCACTAGCTTTTGTAACAAGACCACTTAAATCTTGATCACCAGTATTAGTACCAGAGGTGTTACCTATAACAGTTTTTTCAGCATCAGTAACATAATTGTCATCAGTGCCTAAAGCCGCTGCGAATGCTGATGCTTGATTACCATCTAATAAGTCTGCATCTAAACCGCTACCACTACCCATATTTCGAGTGTTCCAGTTCATAGACCAACCACCCCAACCAGCGTTATTCCAACCAGTTCTTGTAAATATTTTTTGATTACCCGAATGCGGATAATAAGTTTGTTGTATACCTTGACCATTATCTTCAGTAACAACTACATGACCATATCTATAATCTGGTTCAAATGTAATACTTCCTACCGTATGTGTCGGTCTATTATTTCCTGTAAACTGTGCGCCGGCAGAAGAAGCAGCTCCATAAGTTCCTTGATCTGTAAGAGTGTCCCAGTCTGTTGCTGTAACAACCGATGCGGATCTTGTTCTAAACACGCCAGCTGATAATCTATCGTCTGATAAAGTACCTGAAGTTATCTCACTAGCAGCATGATTATGTGACCCAGCAGCAGCGTCTGTTATACCATAACCTGCTAAAGTTGTTGGAGTGTTGGTAATTGTACTAAAATTTTGAGTATGTTGTGCTGGTGTGAATGAACTTGGTATACTTGATAAAGAAGAATACACTCCGTTAAAACTTGAAGTACCAGCACCTATATTCGTTCTGGCATTTGATTTTTGAGTAGAAGTTAACCCTTGACTAGCTGTATCTACTCTAACTCTATTACCTAAAGCCGTTGCGGTAGTTGTACTAAAACTAGCATCATCACCTAATGCTGCAGCTAATTCGTTTAATGTATTTAATGTGCCAGGTGCTGAGTCAACTAAATTTGATACAGCTGTATTTACATAAGTTTCAGTAGCATATCCACTTAAATCTTGATCACCAGTGTTTGTGCCTGATAAGTTAGAGGCAGTTAAAGTTCCAGATACATCAGCATTACCGTTTATATCTAAACTTGTACCTTTTAACTCACCAACAGCTTCTATTCTTCCTTGGAAAATCTGCGCCATGTTACCAGAACTATCTGATGTCCATTGGTGTGTTTTATAATTTGATGATCCGTAATAATGTCTCCAATTTATATCAGCACCATTACTAGCGCTACCATCTCTAAAGTGTGGATAATGTTGTCCTTGTGAATCGTATGCATTATAATATAAATGACCATTATGTTGCATAGAGGCGCTTGTAAAGTTTTTAGCGTGAGTTATAGTTTGGCTACCATCTGTTGTAACCATATTTGATGGTGTATTAGCTGTAACATTTGTTAAGTTACTACCATCACCATACAACGTATCTGCGTAAACGTTTGCCCATCTATTTGATGAAGTACCTAAATCATGAGTGCTATCTGCGCCAGGCAAAACATTACCAGTTGCTCCATCTATTTGAAATAAAAGATTTGCACCTGATATTCCGCTAGCGTTACTACCATGTCTACCAACAAAGAAACTAGAATTAACTGCTGAGGTTTGATTGTTGTTTGAATCTAAGTTTACAATAAAAGAGCCATAAGTATTTACCCTTATATCATCTCCAGTTCCACCATCTAATTGTCTAGATGTAATAGAGTGGTTTGTTTCACCACCGCCATAGAGAGTTATATAGTCTCCTTGACCATCTAAGTGTATGTTGCTTGCAGTTACACTACCTGCAAAAGTTGCGTTTCCTCCTGTAAGTGTTACTGTGCTACTGCTACTATTATCACCTATATATGTTTGTGTACCGTTGTGTTGTAGTATAGTGTTTCCACCCCACATTAAATATTTTCCGTCATCTAGGTTTACATGGTTTTTAAAATCTATATTTTGATTAGATAAAATTCTCATAGCTAAAGTTGGTGTGTTAGCACCTCCTGAATCTGTATAGAACTCTAGATAACCATCAGCTGTATTACCAGTAGTATCAGTACCACCTTTTATACCAGCTCTTGTTGTTTTGTGGTAATTACTACCATCATAATAATTATCTGTAAAGGTTATTATAGATCCTTTTTGATCTGTGTTAGCTTCTAAGCTGTTGTATAAATCTAAGTGTGCATTGGTAGCAGAAAAAGAACCTTGTGCTGTATGTGTGGAGTTTTTTGTGATAGTGTGCATTCCAGAAGTAATAGCACCACTACTTGTTATATTGTTAACGGTTAAATTTCTACTTAAATCTATAAACTGTGAATTACCGCCGCTACCTATCCATAAACCATTTAAACTAGCATCAGTACCTCCAGTATAAAATCTAAACTCTTGTCTTGCGCTCCAGCCTCCAGACATGTTATCAGGAAAACCATAAGCATGAAAACCACCTTCAGAAGCAAGTATAACATTTTCAGCACCTTCATTAAGATTAGCTCTTAAAGTACTTCTAACATCACCAGCTGCTATCATAACAGAATCATCAGCTCCTAAAAGTAAACCACCTTCTTGTGAAATTCTTTCTAGTATTACTTTTTCTGTACCTCCTTTATCTATTTTTAACAAAGGAACAGATGTGTTTGAATCGTAAGCACCTGTATCACCTGATGGTTCATGATCAAATAATATATAACCATTTGCTGATGTAAACGTAAGTTTATTAGACATGCTTATATTTCCATTAAAATTAGGATTTTCTAAATTTAATGTTGTATTAGCGCCACCTAAAGTAAGTGTTACCGCGCTGCCGTCACCTTTTATAGCGCCTGACTGTTCAAATATAATATCGACATTGTTGCTACCATCGCCAATATAAACATCAGATGAACCATCACCTAGTAAAATATCACCAACAGCGTTAGTTAAAACTAGATTATTTCCATCTGTTTCAATTTTACCAGCATTAGCGCCTGCCGAGGTTTTAAACTGTATGTGCCCAGCGTCATCGATAATTATGTTATTTAAAAATGGTATTGACATATATTATATTTTAAATTCTTCCTGATATTCTTTTTTTACTAGCACCACTATG
>Ga0181406_1000622_pt1 | contig 13494 bp, 22 predicted proteins | sample 29SPOviralmetaG_FD_130135 | JGI IMG/M metagenome (GOLD analysis project Ga0181406, IMG submission 130135) | Marine viral communities from the oligotrophic San Pedro Time Series (SPOT) site, San Pedro Channel, CA, USA - 29 SPOT_SRF_2011-12-20 | ecosystem: Environmental > Aquatic > Marine > Strait... | reverse complement strand
TTCAGCGTCCTTAATCATTAGTCCGTCGGTTTCCTTAATATAATCAGCATCCTTGACTCGGAAACCTACGGAAAAGGCCCCAAGAACACCGTCTTTAACTAGTTGAGCAACATTAGCAGGCGCCGCCTTACTAATCTTACATTCCAGCTCCAAGCCATTTGGTCCAGACTTCAGACCGGTGGCTCGACCAATTGGTTTATCATAATCATGATTAAACAGTATAATTGGATTCTTTTCAAAGTTCTTTAGTCCACCTTTCTGCCAGGCTTCTGCTGAAATGGAATCACCCGCGCGATCAAAGTCAGCCGTGCTTGCCATCCCACGAATCATTACAGAGCCATCATCCTCTGCATGAGTCTTGAAAGTAGACGTAAGATTAAAGATCTTATTCATATCTTAATCCTTTTTTACTGCTGGTTTAACAGCAGGCTTGACCGCGGCCTTTGGAGCTGGCTTTGGTGCTTTAGGTGTAACTCGTTTAGGCTCGGCTTTCGGCATTGGCTTCGGCTCGGGCTTAGGCTCTGGCTTAACAAACAGCTCAGGGTGCCGGATCTTAAGAGCATGGGTAATATACTTCCATGCCTTAAAACTTCTTTTAACTGATCTAACACATAAAGCCTCTCTAGGGCCTACGATTGCTAGGTAGTTTTTATATTCAATATCCGCAGGTAGCCCGAAATCTTCAAAGTGCTTTCTTGCTATCTCTAATACTTGTGCTTTTTGGCGAACTGCCATTTATTCTTCTCCTTCTTCTGTGGGGCGACCACCCTCATCTGGGTTAGCTGCAGAACCTGCAATATTAGCCGGAACTCTAATGTCTTCTGTTCCTTCTATAGTTTCGAAACCTAAACGATCTCTAGCTTCTGCAGGAGTAATAATACCACCGTTTACTAGTGATGTGTAATACGCAGATGAATCTCGTAATTCAGGTTGTAAAGCGGGAATATTGGTAATGTCCTCACTTAACTCAAAACCAAAATATCTTTCGAGTCCATAATTAATTTTTCGAACTATAGGAAGTATAGTCTCCAAATAATATAGTCGCATATTTGGGCGAATGTTAGCGTTGTTACCAGAATCCATCAAAATTGGAGGGATTCCGAGCGCCTTTAAAATTATCTTTTCATTTTCTGAAATTGCAGATTGAAAATCCAATTCTTTAAAATTTACATTTGAGATCTTATCGACCTCGATTCCGCCATCTAAGATAAGTGGTCGTTTTCCGCCCGCATCTGGACGGTATCTTTCTTGCCAAGAAACCATCATTCGTTCTTTGATTTTCTCAGAAAGTGTATTTGGTGATTTAAGGACTAGACCTGGAACTGCTCCGTTCTTGAAAAAGTTATCCTGAAAATCTCTCATTCTCTTCATCAAAACCATAGTACGTAACGCAGGCTTTAAACGAGGAACTCCACGATAGATAGAGTGAAAGGAGTTTTCTTTAATGTGAATAATTTCATTAGGACTAAAAGTAGTATCAAACATTGTAAACTTTTCAATATAAGTTTCTTTGTCTGAATGTATCTTTACATCTGTAGCAGGTAAGTGATAGAGGTGTGCTCCATCGAAGTACATGAAGATGTTTCCATCAAGTAAAAAATCAGTAATAAGATTACGTTTAAAAGTGTTAATATCTTGATAAGGATTAGGAGACTTATTAAGAAGAGTCTCTACCTTAGAAGCTTTAACTCCTGGAATTACACCCCTAAAAGCATTGTCTCGGGAAACTAAAGTATGAATCTCTGCTACGTCATCAACGATCATATTTACGCCGCGATTAACGATTTCTAGATCTTCATAGGCTCTCTCGTAACTTAGGGTTGACTCTCTTGAAGATTCTGTTTTACCGCCGCCAATAGTATATTGAGCAGGATTCAGTTTCTCCTCGACAGGTTTGTTACCAAATAAGTTGTTATACCATGCCATTATGTTTTTCTCTTTGAATCTCTACCCACCGCATCTGCTTTTTAGCAGTTCCCAGCCCAGGGTCTTTACCGTAAATTGAGTGAAGTTTTAAATGGTGAGTATGACACAGCGTAACTGTGTGGTCGTATAACTCAGCATGATGTTCTTCTATAAAGTCATCCCGAAGTGATTGAATGTACTCAGGATTGTGTTTGTTCTTTGTCAACCATTGATTCAACAAAGGAGTTAAACTGTAAAAGTGGTGAAAGTCTAACTGCTCTGTCTCACCACAAATCTCGCAAGAGGAACCCTTTTCATACTTAGACTTTGCCTTATCTCGTACATATTTTACTACATCGCGTTTTAGCTTAGGCATTTTCCTTTGGTTCCTCGATTTTTCATTTAAAGAATTATATCGGCTTTAGGGTGACTTGTCAATAACTATTTTTGAGTAGGTATCGCTAGAAGGATACCTGCGAGGTTTGGAATGAATAAAGTGCGTAGCGCATACCATCTGCCATGTGCGAAGCCATGTTGTGCTTCGGTTTTTCCTTCATTAGATTTGGGTTTGGGTCCCACTGATACGCATCAAGGCAGGACAGGGATTGTTTGCATTCCTGGTCTACGTAGAGTTTATCATTATCAATAATTGCAGATACATGACCAATGCCGTCAAGTACAGACTTTTTAGCGTTGATAGTACTAATATCATAGTTCTGTGCAAAGTCAAACCGAGTCTGCTGTGCAGCGGAATCAATATAGATATAGTCAATATCCCACTTGTCAATCAACTTTTGTATCTCTACTGCGTGTTGCTCAGTAGTACGTTCATTATTCATATATTCGTCTACCAGGTAGTATTTATCCTCGTCCCAGTCATAAGCAATTACACACATTGCTGTTGGATCTTTGAAACCTACGTCCAACCCCGCAAAGACGTCCATATTACTAGTATCAAACTGAGATAGATCTTTTACCTGTGTCTCAAAGTTGAACTTCCAGATCTGTCCTTCATAAGTATTAAAGTCAGCTTCGTACTCCTGCTTAAACTCTGCTTCAGACATCGACTTTCGTGCTTCTGAAATATCGCTTTCACTCATGCGTGGATTATCTCGATAGGTTGCTCGTATACTACACCATTCTGGGAAGTCGTCTGAGAAACCTCTGTAAAAGAACTCAGAGAACCAGTTGTTTCTGCCTCGAGGTGTTGAGATAAAGATTGCTTTAGAATTTGGCTTGTCCAGAGTAGGACGAAGTGCAACGTTGAAGGCGTCCTTGCCGTCAGCGAGTGCGGCCTCATCAAAGATGATAAGGTCATAAGATCTACCTACACAAGAATCGACCTGATTAACAGAACCCATTCTTACAGTAGACCCGTTAGAGATTTCAATAACTTTATCCTTGGCGTTATCTTTTGTAACCTCTAAATCAAAATGCTTAATTAGATTTCTCTGTAGATCGAAAGAGATCTGAGACAAAGAGTAGTTGGGAGACATTATTAGAATATTGGAGCCAGGTACCAAGGACACGAGCTGTCCAATGATATTGGCTATGTAGGTTTTACCCTGTCTGCGCGAGACTGCGGCAGAGACAAAACGATACTTAGGATCGTTAATCGCATTGATAATTGCTATCTGCGATGGTAAGGGAGTGACATTCAATAGCTCCAGGTACGGAGCTATTGGAAGTTTTAGAAACTTTGTCTCAGATCTTAATTCAACGATTTCGTCAGAGATAATATCTCTGCGGCTTACTTCTACTGCCATATTAATCTTCTTTCTTTATAATTTGCCACATTCCCCAAGCGAAACCCGCCCAGGCTAGTAGGTGTGCTATGCCACCAAATAAAATAACTGCTCCGCAGACGCCCATAAGAATTAGTGCGTCTTTTTTCTTTTTTAACTTATCCAACATGAGTGCCTCTCTTTTTATGTCCGTTCCAAGCTACAAATCCTGCTAAACGTAAAGACCAGTATGCGAGGTAGTTAAGAACTCGAAAACCATTTACTTCGATGCAGATGTCTCGGAAGATTCCATCCATAAACTTCTGATCATGATAACCGATATCACTTCCATCTTTCTTCATAAGAGTTGCGTACTTGTATCCATAATCGTGTACTAGGCCACCCATTAAAAGTACTCCTACTGGTGATAAGAAAGTTGCGAGAAACTTAGGAACAGATGCTCCATCGAACTCAAACCCCGCAGGTATCTTGTAGTCTTCACCATTCAGGCTGTAGTTAAAATCTTGTTCGATTTTCCACTTACGTGTACCCATCAACCACATTAGTATTCCTTTCCAAAAACCTTTATCTTTTGTTTTGATTGGTAAAGGTGACATAACTGGCATAAACTTATATTTAAAGTCTACCAGTGTTTCTTCTTTTTTATCTACTTTGTTTACTACGAAACCTATCAGTACCAGTACTCCGAGTACTGTCCACTGCCAAAAAGTCATTGCTAAATCAAGTAACATTTCCATTATTTCTTCCCTGCATATGCGTTGGCTCCAAAGAATGCTGAAACCAGGGCTGCGATAGCTACAAAGTAAGTGGGAGCAATATCACCGATTATTTTAGCGGCGCTATCTAACCCGAATAATGATGTGCAGAATATGCCAAAAGGATAAAACAACATTCCCCAAAGAGAGAACCAAGTCATCTTTCGCATTGCATCACGCTGTGCATCTTGATCTTCTAGTTCTTTCCTACGAAACTCAAGGTACATTTCTTGTTCGACGGCAGAAACTTCTCCGTCACCATTTGTGTCTGCGGGATGAAAATTCTTGTCGTCTACCATTTTACTTTATCCGCCCAATATGCTGCCGACATTTTGCCTTTAGCGATATTCTTGGCGTGTCGTGCTTTGAAAGACGCCCTTTTCTTTTTCATTGCTTCGGATTCTCCAGCCTTCGGCTTCCCTGCCGTTTTAGCTCCCTGCTGGCCGAAACGAATTGTTTTCACTTTAGTGCCAACTTTAGCTACAACGATATGAGACTTTTTAGCATGGCCTGGAGTACGTTTGGGTTTATTATAACCGCTAACACCTGCCCGTTTTAACCTTGAGTCTTTTTTCTTCGTTTTTCGCTTCGCTGGCATAAGTCTTACTCCTTGTCTTGCTTGCCGGAATCGACGACACCTTTGACGTCTTGTCCGACTGCTACTGTAATATCTGCTACTGTGTTGCCTACTCCGCCTAGAGTATTGTTTACCATGTCTTGCGTGCCGTCAATGGCTGCATTCATGGTTCCACAAGCTCCTAGTAGTAGTGCAGATACTATAACTAAATACTTCATTTGTTTCTCCGTATTGTCCTGCCCTTGGTCAAAAATGTGTCCGATATACCGGGGAAGGGCCTTGCTGAAAAGTGCCACTTGACACTTTATTTTTTACCTCGTCTCATTCGTGCTTTACGCTTCTTTTTGACGAAGGTTTTTACCATAGTGGGTTTGCCACCTGGATTTCCTGCTCTTCTCTTACGACTTATTGCAGACTTCTTTTGTGCTGCGGTCATACGAGCTGCTTTTGCTTTGGGAACACATTTTGGGTATTTGCTGCTTTTTGCTTTGCCTCTACCACACTTTGCGTAACCTCCTCCCTTCTTAGGTCTGGAGATATCTACCCATTCTTCTTTGAACCATTTAGTAAGTCCACCACGAGGTTTAGCCATTATTTTTTCCCCATGCGGTACTTACCGCCTCGCCTCTTGTATTCTTTTACTAAGAAGGCATTTGCGTATGCTGAAGGATATACTTTAAACTTTCTTTTTACTTGGGCCTTTACTGCTGAATACAGGCGCTTGTTTGTCGGTACTGGCTTCTTCTTCGCTACTTTCCTTTTCTTTCTTGCTGCCATTTAAAGTCTCCTCTACTGGAGGAACCCAGCCTGCTGCTAATTTAGCTTCTTCTTCTGTGGGGAACTTATGTAGCTTTCGAATACCTTGTTGTTCTATAACTTCTAGAAAGCACCACTTTCCACGCTTTTCAAAAATTTCCATCTTACTTGCCTCTCTTCTTAGGCTTCTTCTTCTTTGGACGACCAACTGTTGATCCGTATGTTCCTTTACCTTTTGGCATAGTTTTCTCCTATGAGGCTAATGATACGATTAACCATACTAGAGCGGGTACTAATACTGCTATACCGGCTACTATTTTTATCCATAGTAGGATGAATTCCATTTGTTTCGATTTACGATGCTTTTCTTCTCGAAGAGCCTTTTCTCGTGCTCTCTTTGCATCCGCTTGAAACTGTAACCACGCATCCCAGATTCCTGGGTCGCCTGCATAAATCATATGCTCTCGTAGCCACTCTTCTTGCTTTCTAAGTTTCTGTAGCTCCATAAAAGCTGCAAGTTCGTCTTTGTTACCGTGGGCATTCGACTTTTTTGCTATAGCTGACTTATTGTCAAAATATTTTGTAGCTTCGTTTCCAACTTCAAAGATTTCTTTTCCGTTGCTAAGAGCTTGCTTGATGACCGAAAACGCAGCATTTGCTGCGGCTATTTCGGCTAACATTATATTTTAGTAAGAAGGGTAACCAATACACCCGCTAGGAACATTATCATAGTTCCACCCATAGTAAGCATTCTGGACTCTATACGCATGAGGCCCGTTTCCATATCTTCTAGTCTTTGAAAACAAGTCTTCCAACGCTCTTCACACTGAACTTCATGAGCGTACATCTTCTTTTCAATTTCAGTTATTCGATCATTCTGTTCCATTGAGTAGTTTATCCATCAGCTTACCGTAGTTACCTTGACCGAATGGAACAGCTTCATTAATCTGTACATTAGTCTGGTTTTTGATATTGCTGCCTTCTGCTTTAGCGAGGTCGGCTTGTGCCTTAATCTCGTCTATACGCATTTTATGTGCCATTTGTAATAGATCCGCTAAGTCTTTACTAGAATACACGCCAGACTCCTGGGCTTCTTCTAACTTAGATGCGATCATCTCGTCTAACAGGGAACCAATGTTGTTCTTGTTACGGTAGCCCATGTCCAAGTACACTGTGTCAATGTACTTCTTTACTTCACGTGTATTTAACGCGTCAACTACTCGCTGTTCGGGTACCTGAAGATATTCGCATACACCCCGAATATTTCCGTATTGAAGATAACTATTCGCTATCTCCAGTCCCTCAGGACTAATTGTAGTTAGTTCTTTTGCCATGTTTCAAATTATACTCAGTTGGGGCTAAATTGTCAAGAGATTTTTTTCTCAGGTTAGTCAGATAGCGGATTATCAAGTGCTCTCTGGAGTTTCTTTTCTAGTCGTTCTTCCAGGTCTTCCATATCTTGGTCAGAGTCTGCTTTCATCGCGTCTCGCTTGGCTTCAAAGCGTTCACTTGCTTTGTCAATCATGTCTCGTACTTCGGTTTCCATAGCACGTACTTTATCTTCTGCGCGGTCTGCTTGCTTCTCGATTGAGAGTATGTCATCCCTCAATCCAGATTTAATATCTCGTGTGTACTCAATGGCATCATCGAGCTTCTGCTCTATTTGAAGGTTTCGTGCTGCGATAGCATCTGTATCAATATTCTGGACGATTTCTTTCATGTCCATGTAGTCTGCGTAAAACTCAAAACCAGCCCATGCTGCACCACCAAGTGTGGAAAGTGCTGTAAGCATCACCATCATTCTGCCGCCTTTGAATGTCATTCCTCCAAACTCAAACTCTGCCATTAATCTTTTTCTCCCTCCGTTACTACAATATTGTTAGCTACGGGCGCTATAGGTACATCTTCAACAAACTGCAAGTTTCTTAAGTTTGCAATCTCTTGTTTTAACCTGAATACTTCCATTCTTTTCTTTTCGAGCTCTAGCTGATATAATGTATTACAGTTAAGTCTTTCTTTAGGAGCTCCTATTGGTATAGTAATACGTGCATAAACACCTACATCATTTGTTTGTATACCGCTACTATTCATTGGCTGGGTCATATCATAGGGACTATCATATCCTCCATTGTCAAGAAAGCCTACTACTCCTAATTCCACGTTTGTGGAGGAGCCAATGGCGTTCTGACATTCTAGCTGTCCCGCTCTTATTCTATCCGATGCGTAACTTTGTGGTGATGAAGGTAAGTTCAGATTAAGCGAACTTGAATCGCCCAAAGCTGATACGCATACGAACAACAGTAGTGCAAATATTAAAAATTTCACGATGTCTCACTTTATTTTTGAACATATTCGAGAAGATACTATTGAAGGCTTAGTTACAGTCATTAATATCTTCGATTTAGAACAAATATACTTAGCCCTTTTGATTCCTTTACCGCTAAGATATATTGTTAAGTATTTTCTTTCTTTATAATTTATAGGAATTATTTTACTTTGAGTTGCGAATCGTACAGGATTCCATTCTTTGTCAAACACGTTTACTTCGTAGTACCTTATCTCCTTCCTATCGTTGAAGAGAACCATGTCTGCTTTCATTATCCCTGGCATATGTGACAATTCTAGCTTGGGATAAGTAGGAGTAAACTGGTGGGCATTTGCATACCCACCAATTAAGAGTAGAAGCAGTACTAGAAGTCTCATTATTTAGCAATACACTCTGCCACAATAAGTGCAGTATAGCTACCGGAAGGAAAAGCCTTTCCGTATCCATATTCTGCTTCTGAGGTTACATTAAACCAAACGCTGCCTGCTTTCACTAGATCGAACTCTGTAGTGTGACCATTGTTATAAATAGCTTTGTCTGAGTTAAATACAGACATTTCCGAATCTGACATTTGACCTGCAACAGTTGTGCTTGTCCATTCTACACTATCCGATAAATTTGGAGCGGTTGAAAAGTCTGTTGGAGTTGTGATTACAGCTTTATACTTAGAAGCAGTAACGATATCATAACGAATGATTGGCATTACACCTCCGTCTGCTGCCTTAGTACTAAGCTTATCGACTGTGGGGTTACCAAACATACCTGGAGTGTCTGATTGAATTACACACTTTGATTCGATAAATCCGTTTATTGGAATACTAGCTCCCGCTACATTTGCAGTAGCTGCTAGAATAGGTATTAATAATAGTTTTTTCATATTTTGAGTTCCTAGTGCGTGTGCACGCCTCGATAATTAATTATCGTATTGGGCTTCTACCATTTGTTCATGAAGCAATTGCTGAGCTAGCCCAACTCTCTTTGCTTTCTTATTGTCTGGTAACTTCCCGTCTACCAGTACTACTGTGTCCGCATACACGCCACCTTTTAGTGACCCTGTATAGCTGCGAGGTATGTAGTTCATTGCAAAAAGTGCTTGTTCTGTTAAGGAGGCTTGTGCATCCATTGCAGAGGCGTTTACTCCTCCAAGCATCTTCTCTAAATTTACTTTAATCTTTTTGTTTCGTTGCTTTCGTTCATACTCTTCCTCTTCGTCAATTTTTGCTTGCTTCTCCATTTCTGCGAGAACGAGTTCATCCTGTAGAGGGTCATTAAACTCTACTTCAGGTATTAACGAGGGATCGTATGGAATTTTGTATCCTGGACAGGTTGGGTCACTCTGAGGGTCAAAGCAAGGGTCGTATTGATAAGTATAAACTACAGAAGGGTCTACTACACTTCCTTCACCTTCTACTTCGATTGAGCCATCTCCCCACCTTTCTATAGGTATTGCTCCAACAGGTATTACTTTGTATATTTTGTTACCTTCGAGCCCTGACCAATCATCTGTTTCTCGAAAGATATAACCATCTCCAAGTGCATCTTCGTTCTGTACATGCACAACCATGTCATCTTCAATATTCTTTACTGCTGTATAACGATATATTACGTTTCCCACAGTAAGACCAGCTTGCTGCGGAAGAATGTTTTGCATTACCCAGTTATATGCTGTGGTGCCACTCTCTCCGTAAATTATCTCAGAGTAAGAGTAGGGCGCCAAGCAAGCTAAGGACACCGCCAACGCCATACAGCGTTTGTTTGGTAGTCTCGTCCATCGCATCTTCATCTTTCTCCTCTAGAGGTTCTTCTTCTCTGTGAGTTTCCCAGCCTGCTTTTGCATCTGGTCCGATCATACCGTCATAGGGGCAAGGTGTTCCTGCCATCATCATTGCGTCAAATACACGTTTGTCTTGACACATTACTGAAACCGCTGCTACTTTCATACCCATATCATAAAGAGTCTTTGCATTCTTTAATTTCTCACAATTCATGTCTCTTGTCGTAGTTCCCATGCTTATGCCTAGGATTTGGGTCTGTACTGCACCCGCAACTCCTACTGTACAAAGGTCTGAATTAGAGATATTCATCGTCGGTGTTATTGCCGACGGAGGTGGGGACTTCAACGTAGTAGTGGTAGTGCTGTTAATGTCACTGGTTGTCGTTGAGTCTGTAACAATTGTATCTGTGTTTGTTGTATCTTCGTCCTGAGCGTATAAAGCACCGGATAATACAAGCGTAAAAATAAGTAATAATCTGTTCATGTAAAGCCTATTGATATACGTTGGTTATGTTTCCATTATTTTTACATTATACCGAAGGTCGTGTGCGATGTCAAGAATTATTTTTGAGTTGGTAGTTTAGACATAAATATCGACATGCCTACCAAGCTTAGGTAGGCGATATCCATATTTGCGTTTAATGTATCTGGACCTATTCACTATCTGGTGTAGTGGGCCATACAATACTTGAGTAATTAGTAATGTTAGAATTGTTTAAGGGAAAGTCTCGTAAAGCCTGTCTATAAGTAGCCCACTCCGCCTTCTTAGTAGAAGTTAGAGGGCTATCAGGCATTTGTGTCCAATCCGAAATATTGAGTCTATGATCTCTATCTGATCGGATTTGTACATAAAGAAACGCAGAGTTTAAATCCCACGCTTTAGTATCTACGTTCCAAGAGTATCCTAAACCTGGGTAGTCTGGTTTTTTAACCCATTCTCCATTAGCATTATCCCAGTACCAATCTTTACATTGCCAGTTATTTGCTTTAGGGTCTGCACCAGGGAAGGGATCTCCCCATCTAACTATGTACTCTCCTACAAATTCTCCTTCAACATATTCGTCTGGATTGGGTGGATGTGCGAAACAATATATTTCGCCTGTATCGTGTGCTACAAGAGCACAAGTGTGTCTTTGTCCTGTCATATAAATTTTCCTACTATTAGTGATCTTGTGGCGTGAGTGCCCCAGCAGTCTGTTAGTGCATAGCCTGTTCCGCCTGGACCAAGCTGTCCTTGATTGAGATAAGTTGTGGCAATGGGAGACATTGCTACTCCGAGAACCGAAGACGTAGATTTAGAAGTGCTAGAGGCGCCTCCACTACCGTTTGGATTGTTTGCAGCAAAGTTATTCGAATAATCGCCATTGCCCGGTATACACCAAGTATATCCTGTACTCCAAGTTCTAGCATCTCCATTTGGGTCATTGGGTCTTGATTTATTTTGAATAGTGGAACAACCGAAAGAAGTTACTAAAGCATAATAATCTGTGTAGTTATTTGCGTTGCCTACTTCAGTATGAATAATAGGTATTCCTGCGACAATATCACCTTGAGCACCAGAACCTGTCAATTCAAAGTCTGGGTCGCCTACAACAATACTTTCGATTTGGAAGTTTTTTCTGTTAGAACCCCAAGCTACATTGCCAGAAGTATCGTATACTTCCCACCCATGTGTTCCAGTTTCATCATTTTGTCCTGTAACTTGACCCACTTTATAACCTAGTCTCCATCCGTACTGAGGGTTATCTCCGTAACGATGGGCAAAGATTGCAAGGTCTTTGTCTATACTCCATGCAGTATTTGTAGGTATAGTTGCATTTAAAGTTTTGTCAAGAGTAATTTTAACATCATAAGTTCCACCATCTTCTAAGCCTATAACCTTTGGCGCAGTTGAGCCTGAGACATAAGAGGCCCATGCAGAAATCTGTGTACCAATACCAACGTCTGCATAGCTCTCCCCTTGGATGCTATCAATCGAACCTACTCCGAAGTAGCTTTCATTGTTACCAGGAGCATCGTATTGTGCGCTAGACGAGGCAAGATTTGCATAAAAGTAGTTCTGACCGGAGGAGCCACCTGACTTTTTAGTAATTGTAAGCGTTGCTTCTCCTTTAAATACGCAGAAGTTTAAAGAGGTTACGTTAATTGTAGCGTGGTTGGGTAAGTATGTCTCTGCTTGTATAAAAAGCAGACACTCTTCAAAAGGTCTAGGCATTATAAGTGCTTCACAAGCTTGATTATTGCTCCAAATTGCATAAGAGTGACCATAGTCAAACTCTCCAGGCATTAAACCACCTTCTTTTAATATCTGAATTTGCTTCGACGTTTCATCAATAAGAGAAACGCCCGATAGATTTTTTACTGTTATTCCATATGCCATATAGTTAGAACCTGAATACTAGGATATTATAACTTTCCCTTCCTGAAATAATCTGATATGAGAAGTTTTCTGTTCTTACATCAGAACGTCTTAATGTTATGTAGTTATTACCACTAGAGCCATCAACGTAGTAGTTTGTACTATCTTCTGTGTTTACTGCGTGCCACTGAGACAAGCCTCCTACTCCGTAACCTGGATAGTAGATATTAATAGTAGTAGGTGTATTACTAATATTACCACTTACCGACCCATGGTATCGAGGCTGACGTTTCCCCATCGACATTCTTACATCTCCAGAACTATCGAACACTTCCATACCGTAGTCTGCAGGGTCAATTACTCCTGTAATTGTGAAAGTCTTTGTTTTATTACCTGAAGAAGCAGTACCATGTGTAAAGGTAGCTGTTGCGCTATAAGTTGACCCTGAAGCGCCAGTCATTTGTATTATGCAACCATTGACTCCGCTCTGTTGAGTGTGTACCATTCCAACAGTTGCTCCACCTGTCGGATATATCAGCTGACAATTTGTGAAAGAAAAGCTTGCAGTTACACTGTTTAAGTAGGTTTGATAGTAATCGTTGTTTGAGTTTCCGACTGCGCCATCCATTGTCCAACCTATTGTATCGCCTTGTTCGGTGTTTCGAGTAGTTGTTGCGCTACTATTGCTGTTGAAGCCGGCGTAATAGATACCTTGATCTATTACGTGATCAGGAAGAGAGCCTGTGCCTGCTGCATCTGAAGTAATATACCAATTCTCTGTAACTCCTCCTACATTCAAGCGTGTAAAAGTACTTTTTAGTTTTGTGGACGAAGGACTTCCTGAAACATGAAGGTATTCTCCTGGGTTTACAGTTTTTGAGCTACCATTCATAGTAGAAGGAGGTGTTGTAGTCGTAGATACTCCGAAAAGTCCTGCTCCCGACACTCTTGTTGCTGTTGTAGCTGTATTTGTTCCATTTATTCTAGCATAGCTCGTTTCTGTAGCACCTTGAGCAACATTTTTCTTATTTGAAAATGTATAAGCATCTGGAGTAGTGTCTGCTGCACCTACGTCCCACTCTACGGTTACTGTGTAGCCTGAAACAAAGGGGCTTCCGCCAACGCCAGACCATACCCATTGAGAGAACTGTGTACCTTGAGAAACATACTGTGTAAAAGTTGCATCTGAGCGAGCAAAAGTTGTAACAGTGGTACCTCGACTGTGTGATCTGGTAGTTATCATATCATCCCACCCAGTATTTGTAACAGTACCCTGGCTAGCGGATACTATAAGAGT
>Ga0181406_1000621_pt1 | contig 13500 bp, 5 predicted proteins | sample 29SPOviralmetaG_FD_130135 | JGI IMG/M metagenome (GOLD analysis project Ga0181406, IMG submission 130135) | Marine viral communities from the oligotrophic San Pedro Time Series (SPOT) site, San Pedro Channel, CA, USA - 29 SPOT_SRF_2011-12-20 | ecosystem: Environmental > Aquatic > Marine > Strait... | reverse complement strand
TATAAGTTTTTCTACATCTTTCTGTAGGTATTCAATTCTTAAATCTTGCTTAGCATCATCTGGCAAAGCACCCATTTCACCTCTAGGCCATTTTATTCTAAACTCATCGTTTAGTGTTTGGTTGTACTCTAATCTAACAAGCGTGGAGTCTATAGCTCCTATTTTAGCTGTTAGATCAAACCATATACCAGCTATAGATATAATACCTATGATTATACCTATTAAAGTTTTTATATCAAGTTTTACTTGTGATTTTTCTGATAACTCTTCCATTATCTAAAAGTGTAATTAATTCCAAAGTTGGAGTTAAACATCTCTGTATCCCAAAACTTAGTGTATTCACCTTCTATGAATAAACCAATTGATTTACTAACTTTGACACCAAATACTAGACCTGCTTGATAATCACTCCACTGCTCACCATCTAGTAAATTATTATGTCCACCTTTACCCCAGCTGTTTCTGTGTAAATAGCTGAAATCCTCATTACCTTTTATATACTTGTGATAAGGTAGTATCCAGCTACCATAAGCGTGTAGCCAGAAGTTAGCTTTGTAATGATAAAAATCAAATCCGACGATAGGTGCAATTTCAGCAAACGCATCTAACTCAGACCAAGCTTCTTTATTATATCGATTCAACAAACTAGGCATTATACGGTCTCTAAAATCAGCATCGGTATAAGCAACGGTTTGACCTTGTTCGTTTATCCAATACCAATCATATGTTTCGTTTCCATCTTGATTAGTTTGACTATAGTATATATCTTGATAACCATATTCATAACCAAGAGTATACCAAGGATTCATTGCATCACCATTTTCATCTTCCATGTTTAACCATATTTCTACAGGGTTATAACCGTAAGGACGTTCATGTGTACGGTATATAGCTCCAGCAGATATACTAAACTTCTTACCTATTGGTAACCTGGCTCTTATTTCACCAGATAAATATTTAAAATCTATTTTACCAGTTTCTCTAGCTTCAAATTTAGCTATATGATAATCACCTGTATGTCTTACAAATAATCTTTTGTTTGTAAACATGTCACCATTATGTCTTTCTTTTTCATAATGTAATAAATATTCTAAACCTTGAACAGCTGAAGTTGGTGCAGATAAACCTATTTGTTTTTCTACTTGTTGATTACCTGTCCAAAATGTACCTGGTTTAGTTTCATAATCAAACCTAGCTAGTTTACGTATACCAAATCCATATCTATAATTATAAGGATGGTAGTCAGCTCTATCTTCTACTTGAGGTATGCCATAAAAATCGTCAGGATTTGTACGTATAAAGTAATTTGGTTGTACAGCTTGAGCATTTTCTATATTACCCGCAGCATAAAATGTACCATACTTTAGAAAGTCTTTGTATACGTCTTTAAGAAATTGTGCATTAGCATTGCTAGATATTAGCAGAACTAATACAATTAGTAGTTTTTTCATAGTAGAGTGGTTTAGTTTAAGGATCACTTGTTTTTGTTATTTTTTATATTCTTTTATATACTTGTTTCTATCAGCTTTACTCATCATCCAAAATTCATTTTGAAAATCCTTATCCATGTAAGGTAGTATATTCATGTAAAAATCAGTCTGAACTTGTTTTGTTTTAGCTCTTGTTTCTTTACCTTTTTGTATACCTTGTATTTTTCTTCTTTCTTTACCTTGAGCTTTTATAAGATCTTCTTCTTCGTTTTTAGCACCTATATCCCATGTTCTCCAACCTAAAGCTAAAGCTATTCTTTGCCAGTTAGCATTTCTACTATCTGTTGCCTCAACTAAAGCGTCGACCTCAGCAACAACTCTATCCATAGGTAAATTAAATGCAGCTGAAACTAAATTACCAACCATATCGTAAGCTGGACTTAAGTTTAGTCTACCGTCAGCCATCACTGAAAAACCTCTTTCTTCAATAACATCTTTATTGAATTTTTTAGTCTGCATTGAGTTGTATACTTTTCTAAACTTAGATCCAACAGAAGGTGATACATTTGCTAATTCTAATAACGTATATGTATGGTCAGCTGTAAAACCTTTAGCTTCTTCTTTTTGATACCTTAGTATTGCATTTTTGAGAGTAGATAACACAGCTCCTTTGATACCAGATCCACGTAATAAAGTGTCTATCATGTTGTTTATCACTTTAGCTTGCTTTGCTTCTTCATGTTTACCTTGTTTTTCCATGTCATCAAATTCTTCACCTTCAAACCCTGGTAGCAGCGCGAACATTGCGTTTTGTAAAAATGTAAATATAAAGTTTTGTATCATACCATAATATATGATTTTACCCATGTTGGTGAAATCACTTTGCGTTTGTGACATGTCTGGATAACGTTGTCTTCTTAAAATCATTATACCAGCTTTTTTTTGCAGCCTAACCATCTGCATTGGTGTGTTCTGGAAGTTAAGTATAAATCTACCAAGTACACTAGCTTGTTCTTGGGATATTAATGCTGGATCACCAGACTGCTGTGTCTCTTCAGTAACATTAGAAAAATCTTCCCAAGCTTTAGCCTCAGCCTCTGTTTGCGGCATACCTTTCTTTAAATAAGTATTTAATCTGTTTCTATAAAAAGGAGCACCACCTGCTGCAATAGCAAAGTTATCTACTAATTGTGTAGGTGTAAAACCTATTTTAAGTAAATAAGATATAACAGCGTTAACTTTATTACCTTTACCTCTTTTAGCTGCACTAGCTATTTCCTGCCATTGTAAATCTGTTTGTAAACCTCTTCTTCTTTGCTTTAATTTAGGTGAGTTCCATATGTATACAAAGTCTTTCCAAAATTGAGGTTGATTAGCGTAAGCCATAGCAGCTTTCATTGGATTGTTGTCAGACCAGTTTAAAAAGTTTATTGTTGATATACTTTGTAATAAAGCAGATTTTCTGTTAAAGAACATAATAGTACCTACAGAGTTATTAACCCAGTTTAACCAAGCGTTTACCTGTCTGTTTTGACCTACGGTTCTGTTTGTTCCGTTAGTCATTCTAAATAATATATCTTTCAAGGCCTCAACGTATCTAGTACCATATACCGCTTCAAGCTTACTCATAACATCAGGGGTAAACGTAGATTCAATTATGTTTAACCAATCTTTTAAATAAGCTTTTCTACCAACCTTATTAGATAAGTTATTTAGATCGCCTAATATAGTTCCAACATCCCAACCTTCTTCTGGTTTTATATATAGGTTATCAACACTACCTATTTTTTCTATACCATCAGCAAAACCTTTTATGTTTTCGTTTTTTATAACAGCTTTAGTGGCATCAAGTATATCTCTTTTAGACAAACCAGGTATTTGTTGACCTTGTTTATTCCATATATAAATCCTTATAGCTTGATCATATGTAAAGTTACCATTAGGTATAAGATCATTTAGTATTTTATCTATGTTTTTATAACCTTTTAAAAGTTTATTGTAATCAGTTTTAATAATAGTTTTAGCTATATTTATAGCGTCTACACTTTTAAAATATGGTTTAGCTAAGTTATCTATTAACCATTGTCTATCTTTACTACCCTTCTCGCCTTTACCAGTTAAATAAGTTAATAAACCTACAAAGTCTTCTGCTGAAGCTGGCATAAACATTTCATATTTACCTATATCAGCACCTCTTCTTTTTGCTACAACCTCTGAGTATTTTGTTTCTTTTCTTACTCCACTTTGGTTTTCTATTATTTGGTTTATTTTTCCTTCAAACTTATTATCAGATTTACTAAACGCTAATTCAACTCTACTTTTAACATCTACATCTTTTAATATATCAGATACAGCTTTTATATTCTTAATAGCATCGTCAGCAAAATAAAAGTCATTATAACCCTCAGATACTTTGTTTATAATCCAATCAGCTTTAGCCTCTGGTCTACCGTCTTCTAGTCCAGTTATATTATCTATAGGTATATTTAAACCAATACCTTTTAAAAACGCGTGTATAGCATACGCTGCTTCTTGTGGTCTTGCTGTTAAAACAAATATATCACCTGTACCAAACTTACCAGCTCTTTTCAAAGCTAAATCAGCTAAAGGACCTTTTTCACCTTCAACAACTTTGTTAAACTCACTAAAATCAAACTTAGCACCAGCAGCTTCAAGATCAGCTGATTGTAAAGCAAATTCAGTGGCATCTATTTTAAACTTTTTATTATCTAATGTAACTAGTATTTTACTTTTTGTTCTAGCTAAAGTGTCATCAAAATCAAAAACACTAATACCTTTCTTTTTAGCTACAGACTTACTATTAGCTTGTTGTAAGTTTTTTCTAGTTGTAGATGTTTTGTTTATATCGTTTGATAATATTTCTTTTGCTTTTTTATCTCTTATGTATTCAGCAGAATTTACACCTGATATATGATAATGATTTCCTGCCTCGTTAACTGTCATAAACATGTTAACTCTAAACTCAGCAGCTTGGTTAACCTTACCACCAGCGTCATCAATACCATTTAAAACCTTGTTAGTACTAAATAATGTTACGTGATCTTTAAATATATTGTTAGCGTCTTCTACAGTTTTTATCTGATTATAAAATAACGCTACAGCTAGATCACCCATTGTAGCAGAGTTAGCACCTAAATGTTCGTTTTTAGTTTTTAAATCTGTTATAGCTTTATCACGATCTCCATCATTTTCTTTTAAAGCTTGATTATAGCCAGATACTTTAGACCATTTTTCATAATAGCTTTTTGCTTTTTTATTTTTAGAAGCTGATTGTATACCGTCAACTATTCTAAAATGTTCTATAGTACTTAACGCTCTAAAACCATTTATAATGTTTGTTTGTGATTGTAACATTAAATAAATAGTCTCGTTGCTTAATTTAGCTTCATTTATTTTTAAAGCTATATAGTTTCTTAAATCCGTATTAGCTTCGTTTGCAGCTTGTAAAACTTCGTAGTTAGTTAACATTATCTGTAACTTGTCATTAACAGACTCAGCTTCGTTTATAGATTTTAATATTTGACCTAGTTTACCAGAATCAACAACTTTAATTACATCTTCTATATTATCTAATAAATTAGCAAATTCATCATTAGCAACTTCTTGCGAAGCTACACCCTCTAATTCATTTATAAATGCTTTAAATTTTTTAGGATTTAAATGTCTGTAGTGTATACCCATAAAATCTATACCAAGCACCTTTAATACCTTAGGATCTAGAACACCAGCTAGTTTTAATATGTCTTTTTGATATTGTTCAAATTGTTTAAAGTCACCATCTCTAATCCATTTTATTTCTTTTTGTCTTATAGTTTCGCCTATTTTTGACGGAAGCTTTTTGCTGGTTAGAGTTTGTATAAAACCATTTGGTCCATCAATACCGTTATCCTCTATGTAAGACTTAGCTCTATCGTACAAGTGTAATAAACCATTATCTTCAAATTCATCACGCATGTACTCGGCTTTATTTGTACCGTTCTTAGCAACTTTTAAATACTCATTAAGTAAATCACCTTGTTGTTGTTTACTCATGCTAAAAGCAGCCTCTGGACTTCTCTTAATAGACTCTGCTAATTTACCCGTTAAACCATCATATTGGTTTTGTAGGTTAGGACTTTTTTCTAACGCTGTAAACACAGCATCTAAACCTAATTCTGTAGCTAAAGCATTTTTTAAAGACTTATATTTTGTTTCTCTACCTTGTATAAAATCATTAGCTATGTCTTGTACTTCTTGCTCAGACATTTTATTAACGTCTTTAGGCATCCATATTTGATTACCAGCTTTAGTATCACTAATAAAAGAACCTTGATCAGACTCTTGTATTATTTTACTTTGTGCTACATTTGCTCTACCACCATCATTGGTAAACATAGGAAACCTGTTTCTATATTTAACACCTAGTAAATCTATTACTTTTTGTAAGTTTTCTTTATTGTTTATAAAGTCTTTAAACTTTTGAGATTTTTGAGTGCCTATAATATTAGATATTTCTTTAGCTAAAGCTTTTTCAAAACTCTTTTTTAAGTTTTGTCTTAGTTTCTTAGGGTTTTCTTTAACTAAATTCTTTAGTTCAACGTCGGTTAGTTTTTTAGTAACATCACCTAAGGTTTTATTATATAGCTTAGAATTGTTTTCTATATTTAATAATTTTCTAACTTCGTTTACTTGATCTTTAACTTGATCAAACTCTACATTTTCTTCGACCTTAATATCGATAGGTCTGCTACCTTCTCTTTGTTCGTCAATAGAAGATTCAAACCTACCAAACCTTTTAGAACCTTGTGCTAATTCTAATATTCTCATTGGTAAGTTGTTTGCTGACTGTATCCACGCAGCTAATGAATTATTCTTAGCAGGATCCCATCTTTTTACAATGTCTATAAAACCTCTTTTGTAACCAAATGATTTTTTCATTTGTGAAGGATCGGTGTCTAATCCTAAAAACTTATTTAATAAAGCAAACTGTTCTGTTTCATCAACTGTTATTTGTTGTTTTATTTTTTTGTTTAAAAAGTTTTCCCAATACAAACCTATTTGTTGAGCTTTGTTTACTTTTTCATCTTCACTTAAATTACTCCAGTTAGCACCTAGCTCTTCTGTTTTTTCAAATAAAGTACTCTCTGATTTACCAGTTTGTTCAACGTCAGCCTTGTCTATTTTATATTTATTTAGTAATTCACTTTTTCTTAATAGCTCTATATCGTTTTTAGTTAAATCACCATTAGCTATTTTCTTAGCTAATTGACTTATAAATAAAACAATATCATCGTTGTTTTTCCAGTTTATATCACCACCAGTAACATTGTTAACCTCACCACCAAACCAATGCATGAATCTTTTACCACCTAACGTAGATAAATCAATATCGTTTATTCTCTCCATAAAGTTTATTACAACTTCTTCTGCTTTAGGTTTATTGTCTTTACCTTTCTCAACACTTTGTGAAGGGCTAATACCAAATATAGTATTGTATACCTCTGGATTTGTTTCTTTTAAAAATAACTCTATTTCATCTGCCATTTTTTGCCAATCAAAATCTTGACCTTTTAAAAGAGAGTTCCACATAACTATGTGATCTGCTTCATGAGTGGCTGTGTTAGTTCTTTCGTTTTCAACCATTGAGTCTTTTATATTGACCCACGTGTATTTATCATTTACTCTCATAGCAAAACCATTCATACCACCGTCTGCTTTTAGTAAATTTTCCCAAAATGTTTTTTCTTCTTGAGTTATATTAGGATCAGCTAAAGCTACGCTAGCTGCTATTTTTGCTTGGTTTTCGTTTTCAAATATAAAGTTCTCCGTGTTTAAAGACGTTTTCTTTAACATCTCTTGAGTTTTCTTTATATCGGTATCTACTTCTTCTCTTAAATATATGTCGTAAGCTTTTTTTTGTACAGCTTCGTCTGTTATTTTTTTACCATCTTTAACTAAAACGTCTTCAGCTTGCTTTAGTATTTTGTTATATCTTTCTTTGTCGTTTTCTGCCAATGCTATAAATCTATTAGGATCTGTTTTACCTAAATAAGTATTTATTGCATTGTCATATAGTTGATATTTATAAGCTAAGTCGTCTATTAATATTTTTTTAGATTCATCTGTTATTTCTGGGTCTTCATATATTCTATTAGCTTCAGCTCTTATATCGTATTGACCAGCTTTTAAAGCTTTAAACTCTTCATATATTCTACCGTTTCCAAGTCTTTTTTGAATAGTTTTATTAAAATCATCAAGCTTGTTATCTATAATAGTTTTTCTTTCATTTATTTTTTCTTTTAAAAACTTTAAACGGTTTACTCTAAAATCACTTCCATCACTTTTTGTATTAAAAGCCTCGTTGTATTTAGTTTTTAATTCATCTAAAGCATCAAATTGTTTTTTAAGCTCTATTCTTTCTTCTTTTGGCATCATTTTATTTACAGCCATACCCCTAGCTACAGCACCACCACCCAACAAACCACCAAACATACCACCAGAAAAAGTAGCGTGACCAACACCGTCAAACAAATCTACATCTTTGTCACCCATACCTATCATTAATGCGTTTTGAACTAACTGTGTTAAACCTTCTGTAGGCGCTTCTAAAGCAACACCAATACCAAATTCTTTTGGCAAGTCTTTAGTTAAAAATTCTTTTGTTGTTTTGTCTAATAAGTTTTTTCTACCAGCACTTGTAATTAAATCTTTACCTCTTTTCATTAATAAAAAAGTAGGTGCAGTACCCAATATACCTTCAGCAGCACCGTAGCCAGTACCTATTAAAAACTTTTCAAAATCATTCCAGTTTCTATCGTTATATTCTAGGTTTTGACCATACTTCATTATTTCAGCTTCGTTCTGTAAAAAATCTTGATAAGTAATATCACCTATTTGTTGACCACCTGTCATTACACCTAACGTAGTAGCTGAGGTAACAGCTGATGCCGCTGTTCTAGCGCCTAAAGCACTAGCTGCGCCACCGCTAGCAGCTATTGCTGCAAATATAGGCAACTGTCTACCAGACTCTTCTACAAAAAACTCTGTAAAATTTTCAATACTAGAAAAAATATCAATTCCTAAAAAATTACCTTTTTCAAGTATACCACCAAATTCTTGATCAGGTCTAAATTTTTCTTTTAATTTATTATACTTTTCTCTTCTTTTGTTAGCATAATCCTGTATAAATGTAGTACCTCTTTCTTCTTTTGTAGTACCATCAAACCTATCTAATATTAAATTAGAACCAGCTTCTATATATTCACCACCGCCAACAATTAGATCACCAACACCTTTCATTGTTAAAAACCCAAACTTAGATAGCATGCTCCAGTCTCTTCCTAGTAAATCTAATTCTATACCCACGTTTTCTATAGCATCTCTTCTTTTAAAAAGATCTTCATATTCTTTTGTTAGTTTTATTTGCTCTCCTTTTACAAAGCTAAAGTTGTTTGTATAATTTTGATACACTGATAATGGTACTTTTTTACCATTAACCTCTACAATTTCTTCGTTATTAGGATTTTCAAAAACATATTTATTGTCTAAAACATTATTTTCAAAATCAAAAACTGACTTAAACTCTTCACCGTCAGCAAAAGCCTGCTGTCTCATCATGAATTTTTCTGTATCTTCTACGTAATTTTCAGCGTCAGCGTCATCATATTGTTTTTGTCTAGCGATTAAGTTTGCATTTCGTTGATCATCAGACATGTCTTCTAAACTTTCTTCCCAAACCTTACCTATTTGTCTACTTTTTATACCTCGCTTTAATTGGTCTCTAGTATATTGTTCTAATATATTTTGAGGAACTTCTTTTTGCTCTGTATTATCCCATCTATATTCTTCTGGTATTTTATCTAATAAACCTTTTCTGCTTAACTCATTTAGCTGCTCAGCATAAGCGTTTAATTCTTTTTCATAAGGTTGATAAGTGTATTCTTCTGTGGGTGTAATACCAAGTTTCATATCCATATAATCACCTGTAGATATAGTTCTAGTTCTAGTGCTTGGCTTGAATAAGTCAGGACTATCTAAAGCTTCTTCTTCAGCTATTATAGCATCTTCTAAGTTCGTATTTATTTTGGGATCTGCCAGATCAAGAAGTGATAAGTTCTGTGTAGAACCATCTGGCATTGTTGTAGGATATATTTTTTCGTCTATATTATCTTCTGTTTCAACATCTTCATATAAACCAAAGCCTCGTATACCGTCCTTAGGATCACCACCACCTCTAAAAACTTTTTTAGTATACACTGATTTTTCTCTTGGCTTGGGAATTTCACCTATTTGTACAGCATCAGGGTATTGTTGCTTAAAAGCATCAATCCTACCTATGTGTACATTTTGTTCGCTACCATCAGCAAACTGAAATAGTATTAAATCCTCCATTTAAAATTTAGTTTAATTATTTTGTAATTATGTTAGGATTAGCTGCTTGTCTTGGACCTATAAAAGGAACATTAGGTTCAGGTGCTGAAGACCAATCTGTTTCAGGTGTTGACCATTCAAAACCTTGATTAATATCTCCAGTTACAGCTTCTAATATTTGCTGCTTTCTTTTAGCTGGATCAGAGGATAAAGTCCTGGTGTTTCTCGTAGCGTTACCAAGATCAAAATCAGTATAAGTAGAATTACCAGTAAACAACTTATACTCACCTGATCCTGGAGGATACTCAACAACCTGGTAATTTCTTTTTCCAACAGGTATTGTAAACTCTTTACCAGAATTAACAGCATCATCTATTCTTTGCCCAAACTTACTTTCAGTAGCTCCATTAGGATTGGCAGGGTTTTTAGCATCGTAACCATCACTAGCTTGTTTACTTAACCTTGCTAAATATTCATCTGTTATAGCGTTAGATATTACTTGTTTAGCTTCTCTAACTTTCATAGGATCACCACTTCTTAAATCAGCTATTTGGCTTTGATAATCTTTTTTCTTTAAAAGAGAACCACCCATACCCATTACGTCTTCAAAACCTACAGATAATATAGATGGTGTACCACCTTCGTTTAACGTGTTGGTTATGTTTACTCTCTGCAAAGCTAATTCATTTTCTGTTAACTTACTACCTCTATCAAAAGCGCCTACAAGATTTTTAGTAAGCATACTACCTGTTTTAAGATCTTTATTGTGATACTGTGGTAAATCATTTATAGACATACCGTTAAAAGTAATATTACCTTCATCGTCCATTTTAGGTTTTATTTTACCATGCTGTATATCACTTATTAGTTGTTGATCTTTTGGATCCATCATTTCAGACATTATACCGTCCATATAGTCACCATCAAAATCTCCATACATTTCATTTAAAGTAGCTAATTGTTTTGGTATCTTACTAGTTATAACACCTTGCATGTTACTTATTTGATTAGCCATTTGAGATCTTCCTTGAAAATCTGTTTTACCCATATTTTGTTGTATGTGTTTTTGATAACCTATTTGAGAACCTAAGCTAGCTATTTTTTCGTTAAACAATCCAGATATTTCTGGTGGTAAGTTTTTATAATCACCCCAGCTTATCTGTGGAGACTCATCTAGATTTTTAGCAACCACGTTATCTGCCCTCATTTTATCTAACTCATCTTGAGTGTACTGAGGTTTTTGACGCATACCTCTTTGAGCAGCAGCAGCTCCCTTAGATACAGCATCAAAAGTATTTATACCACTACTGTTAGCAAAGTTAGCAGCTGGAGTTCTTAAGTTTCCGAAATAATTTGGTTGAGTTGTTTTTGTTGTTGCCATTGTATTATCTATTTTCGTCGTGATAAGCACCTGCAGCAGCACCTAAAGCACCAATACCACCCATTATACTTTGTGTAGCTTGTTGCCTAGCGGCGTTAGCAGCACCTAATCTATTTTGTGCCATACTTAATGCTCCACCAGCTTTTTGATATTCTAATCCTCTAGCAGCACCAGCGCCAGCTATTTCAGCTTGTTGTACTTGCATAGCTCCTTGAGCGGCCATTTTAGCGTTAGCATTTTCTTGTTGAGCTATACTAGCTGAAGCAGCTTGATTTTGTTGAGCACCAGCGTTAGCCATACTTTGTGCTAAAGCTGCAATACCAGCTCCACCAGCAGCGCCTTGTAAACCAGACATAGTGTTAGCTAAATTAGCTTGATTTTGTTGTGCAGCAAAGTCTGCTGCTTGTGTATTTACAGTTAGATCTTCGTATGGATTTTCCATATTAGCTGCTAAGTTAGAAGTATCTAAGTTCATCATTCTAGCTTTTGACCTTGCCATTTCTGCTTGCGCAGCTCTTTGTTCACGTCTTCGCTTACCACCACCGATTATACCACCAGCGATACCTGCTAAACCTTGAACTCCCGCGCTTATTGCTGCTCCTGGTATCATATTTTTATTGTTATTTTAAGTTACTATTATTATTACACATTATTTGCTAGATTCAAATATCTCACTACCAACGTCATACAATTCGCAAGCAGTGTTAGCATCGTTAACCATTTTTACCTCAGCATAATAACCTCTTATAGATGATGTATTTATTCTAGCGTCTTTACTAAAAAGAATAAAATCATTAGCCGTTGGTCTAGTTACAGTACCACCTATGTTACAACTTATTGTTGTTTGTGTTACAGCTGTAGCTAAACCCATTTGTACTATTACACTACTAGTATTTTGATAATATATCATATCACCAACCTGAACTGAGTCCTGAACGTGTGGAAATGTCATAGTTATGTTTTGTGTAGTTGCCATGTTTATCTATTAAGGTTCGTTAGTTAATGCCACATGCACGTTAAATGTCATAATGGACGAAGCATCTATAACTTCTGACGTTTTACCTTCCCATGTGTAAGTTAAATCGTATGAATTAAAGCCTCCAGTTAAAGTGTCTTTAGTTATAGTTAGATTATCTATAGCTGCTGTTCCATCAGCTGTTATAGTTAACGTAATATCGTTTATACCGTTATCATTAAAGTCACCGTATAAAGCACCTGTTCCACTTATTAAGTTTGTATTGTTAGGTGTGCCAATAGCTACGTTTTTAACGTTTGTACCGCTAAAACCTCCACCACTATATGAAGCTCTTACAGCACCCGCTATTAATCCAATACCACCTGTTACAGTTGGTGTATACATTCTAAATCCTCCTGGGGCACCACCACCACTATTAGCAACTGATGCAAAATTATTTATAGCAAGATCAGAAACTAAATCATCAGTACCATACTTGTTTACAAACATTCTACCTGTTATAGTTATTGTTTTAGGTGATGCGTTGTTATTTATATCTATTATAGGTGTTGGATAATCTAACTCGAAATTATTAGCAAACAAATCAATATCATCAGTTGTAGAAACGTAGTTTGACCAATCATCTGCTTCTGGATCTTTTGTTTTAGTTATATTACTACTTGCTGTAGCTGTTAAACTTAGGTTAAATGCTGAGAAATCAGAACCCTCTACGGGGTAAGCACCAGCCGTATATGTTTTTGAAACGTCACTTGATGTTATTGTAAAATCAGTACCAACCTGATGCATACCTAAAGTTATATCTACATCAACAAATTGATATATATAAAAAGGATGCTGCACTAAAGGTGGCGTAGCTGTATTGTATACGTTACCTTGTAAAGTGCTTGAAAGAGTTGTTTGTGCTATAGGTTGTATTTCTAAGTAATATGTTTTAGATATAGACGTCTCAAAGAAATCTATTGGCATAATATATATACCAGTAGATGGTATTTCTAAGTCAGTTTCAGAACCTCCAAACCTAGTACCGTTCCACCATTCTGTAAATGTTAAAGTCGTACTGCTTATACCTTGATTACTAGACATAGTTATTTGCGTACCGTTTATGCTAACAACAGTAACAGTTCCATTTACACCTGTACCTGTTATAACCATACCTGTTTTAATATCGTTATTTACAGCTGTTAAGTTTAATGTAGTTGTGCTTGCAGCTGGTGTGCTACCTGTAGATGTTGCACAATTTTTAACTCTAAAATCAGCACCTATTGCTCCAAATATTTTAACCTCTTTAGTTTCACCGTACCTACTTACTATATTACCACCAACAACATTGTAACCTGTTATTT
>Ga0181406_1000618_pt1 | contig 13516 bp, 5 predicted proteins | sample 29SPOviralmetaG_FD_130135 | JGI IMG/M metagenome (GOLD analysis project Ga0181406, IMG submission 130135) | Marine viral communities from the oligotrophic San Pedro Time Series (SPOT) site, San Pedro Channel, CA, USA - 29 SPOT_SRF_2011-12-20 | ecosystem: Environmental > Aquatic > Marine > Strait... | reverse complement strand
TGTTATAAAAAATTCTGAATCCCACATTTTAGTATATTCACCTTCGGCAAATACACCTATTGATTTACTAAGCTTCCACCCAACATTAGCTCCGGCTTGATAATCCCACCATTGCTCTCCTTTAGCAGCGTCAGCTAAACCATATTGATCCCAACTATTTCTATATAAGTATGATAATGGTATTCTACCTCTATCATCTTCATCACCCATAACGTATTTATGATAAGGTAAAAATGCAGATCCGTAAACATGAGCCCAGAACTTAGACTTGTAGTGGTACCAGTCAAAACCTACAACTGGACTTACTAGACCAAATGTTCCTGTGTTACCTAATATGTCATTATTGTATCGTGATATTAATTGTTTGTAAGGACCATCTCTAAACTGAGGATCTGAGGAGGCTACTATTTGACCTTCTGGATTCCACCAAAAATAACCACCAATGTTTTCTTCTTCGCCTGTTATAGGGTTATAAATTTCAGTAGTATAATAAGCGTCTTGGTAACCGTACTCATAAGCTAATTGATACCAATAGTTTTCCTGATTACCATTAGCGTCTAAAGCACTAACCCATATCTCATAAGGATTAACACCATAAACTCTTTCATGTGTTCTAAAAGCTGCGCCAGCAGATACACTAAACTTTTTACCAATAGGTAGTCTAGCTCTAACATCTACAGCATTATAGTTAAAATCAAAAGCACCTTGGTATCTTGATTCTAATTTAACGATGTGATATTTACCTGTATGTCTTAAAAAGTATCTTTGATTATTCCACTCTTCACCTCTACGTCTTTCTTTTTCAAAATGGAATAAATACTCCCAGCCTTGCACGGCTGATGTTGGTGCTATTAAAGCGTTTTGTCTTTCTACGTTTTGATCGCCAGTCCAAAAGTTACCTGGTTTTCTTTCATATGCAAATCTACCTAATTTACGTATACCAAAACCTATTCTATAATCAGATGGAAAATACTCTGTTACGTCAACAACTTGAGGTACATCATACAACCCAGCACCGTCGGGTTGTCTTATTAAATATTTCTTATCAGATGATTCGTATGCAGACCGGTAATCACCAGCTCCATAAACGGTAGCATACTTTAAAAAATTTTCATAAAAGCTTTTAAAAAATTTAGCTTTTGGCTTAATAGTATCTTGTGCTGAAACACTATAAGTTATTATCAGCATTAATGTTATTAATATTTTCTTCATAGTTTTACTTTATTCTTTTATTATCACTTGTTTCTATTTCTTTTTAAACATATTTTTCTTCTTAAACTTATCAGGGTTTTTAAAAGGATTTTTTTTGCTTTGTTTTTTAATAGCTTCAACCTCTTCGTTTTCAGCACCAACATCCCAAGTTCTCCAACCTAACAGCAGAGCTATCCTTTGCCAAGCTGCATTGTTTTGATCTGTAGCTTCTCTAACGCTTTCTATTAAGTGAAGCATTCTATCAAGTGGGAAGTTTGTTACACCTGAAACCACACTACCAAAACCGCTCCAAGCAGGGTTATCAATATCAAACCCCATTTGTGGTATAATTTTCTTATTAAACCTATATGTTTGTATACCGCTATATATTTTTCTAAGCTTAGAACCAATAGGAGGTGATAAGTTAGTTAACTCTATCATGGTGTAAGTGTGGTCAGAGTTCCAACCTTTTTGTTCTTGCTCCATAAATTTCATAATAGCGTTTTTTGTTGTAGATACTATTGCACCAGCCAAACCAGAACCTCTTAAGAAAGTGTCTACCATATTGTTAAGCATCCTGGTTTTTTTCTTAGCATACTTTTCTTCAACCTCTTCATCGTCGTCATCTTCAAACAGTTGACCAAACATAGCGTTTTGTAAACCTGTAAATATTATATTTTGTATTGCACCGTAGTAAAGTATTTTACTTAAGTTTGTTTTAAAATCTCCTCTACCGTTAGCAATATCTCTCATAGATTTTTTAATAATTCTAGTGTACTGCATTGGTGTATTTTGAAAAGCAAATATTAATCTGCCTAAAGGACCAGCTTGTATAGGAGATATTAAATCAGGTCTTGAAGATTGCTGTGCTTTTTCAGAAGCTTCTAAGAAATCATCAAAAGCTCTTGATTCTGCCTGCTTCTTAGACACACCTTGTTTTAAATAAGTATTAACTCTGTTTCTATAAAACGTAGCACCACCAGAAGCAATAGCAAAGCTATCTGCTATTTGGGTTGGTGTAAAACCTATTTTTAATAAATAAGCTAGAATAGCTTGCGCTTTGTTTCTTGAATTAGCAGCCGCGTTAGCTATTTCAGCTTCGTTAACGTCTTTCTGTAAACCTTTACGTCTTTGCCTTAATGTTGGTGAATTAAACAACATGGTAAAGTCAGACCAATATTGTTTTTGATTAGCAAAAGCTAAACCTGCTTTAAGCATATTGTTATCAGACCAGTTTATAAAGTTTACAGCTGATATTGTTTGAAGTAAAGCTGATCTCATGTTAAAGAACATTATAGCACCAACAGAGTTATTAACCCAATTCATAAAAGAATTTACAACCTTGCTATTACCTTGAGATCTATTAGTTCCGTTTTCCATACGGTATAGAATATCTTTTAAAGCATCCGCGTAAGCTGTGCCATATATAGCTTCTATTTTATTTAATACGTCTTCACTAAAAATTTGATTTTTATTTTCTACCCACTGTTTTAAAAACTTTTTTCTACCAACTCTATCAACAACATCACTAATATCTCTAGCTATACTACCACCTAGCCACTCTTGCTGTGGATCAACATAGCCTTCTTTTAGTTTAGTTATATTCATTAAGTTGTCAGCAAACTCTACCATTCTTTGATCTTTCTTAACTATAGAAACTAGTTTCTTTTGATCTGTTTTAGATATACCAGGTATTGTCATACCTATTTTATTCCATATGTAAACTCTTATAGCTTGATCATATGTAAAGTTTCTATAACCAGAAGACTTAGTTAGTTTTTTTCTGACATCTTTGTAGATTCTTTTTAAACCTCTAAAGTCATTTGATATTGTTTCTTTGGCATGATTTAAATCTCTGTAAGCTTTAGCAAAAGGTTTTAGTAAGTGTTTATCAAAAAACGCCATTTGTTTCTCACCTTTAGCACCTTTAGACAACAAATCATATAACAAACCTACAAAATCCTCAGCTGATGGTGGTATAAAAAACTTAAACTTAGATCTTCTTTTTGCACCCATTTGTTTTGCTGCCGCTCTAGAAAATGTTTTCCAAGAAGAAACACCAGATTCATCTTCTATTATTTGATTCATTTCTGACTCTAAGCTTATAGAAAATGCTCCAGCTTGTTCTACTTTGTTTTTAACATCTATAACATTTAAAACATCTCTAACAGCTTTTACATTTTTAATAGCGTCATCAGCAAAATAAAAGTTATTATATCCTTGAGCAGCTTTACCTAATATCCAATCAGCTTTTGCTTCTGGTTTTCCATCAGCTAAACCTACTATGTTATTCATAGGTATGTTTAAACCTATACCTTTTAAAAACGCGTGTATTGCGTAAGCGGCTTCTTGAGGCCTCGCTGTTAATATAAATATATCTTTACTAGTAAACTTATCTTGTCTTCTTGTGGCTAAATCAAATAAAGGTCCTTTTCTACCTTCAATAACCTCGTTAAATTCTCTAAAATTAAATACAGCACCAGCAGCTTCTAGATCTGCAGATTGCAAAGCAAATTCTGTAGCGTTTATTTTAATAACACTACCATCAGGCATGTTAACTATAACTTGACTATTTGTTTGCGCAAGCGTATCATCAAAATCAAAAACACTAATACCTTTTATAGGTGAGTTAGGATCTCTAGCAACATCTAAAGCAGCTTGCATATTTTGAAAAGTTTGCACTTGCTCTTGTATTGTTTGATCTTCTCTTACTACTATAGAAAAACTAGCGTTATCTTTTTTCATTTGCTGCACGGTGTTATATATCTCTACATAACCTTGACCATATACTTTACCATCTCTAATATCTTTTATAGCAAACTGAACTTCACCTTTAGTAAACATATTATAATATCTTTTACTAGGGTGCATACCTATTTCGTAATCAATAGTCATAGTAGATCCAAAATATTTTCCTATTATATTATCCATAGATATAGGTATTATAGCTACAGAGTAATCGTTTAGTAGTGTGTTAATATCTACGTCCTTGTTATTTTTTAAATAAGATTCAGCCATGTAAAAAGCAACAACTCTAGCTGGTATTATATGTTCATACCTATAATCTTTAGGGTTTTTTGAAGGCTTAACAGTACTTATGTATCTGTAAGCTGCAGCCGCTCTCAAAGGTGTCTTCATGTTACCTAACAAACCAGCCACAGTCATAGCTTGGTTTATCTTTGTATATCCTTCTCTTTCAGAGCTCATAAATTCAAACGTATCTTTTAAAAACTGTTGAGCTTCTTTTGCTTTTATTTCACCTAGCTCTATGTTTTCAGTTTCGTTTAAATGGCTTTTTGTGACTTTTTCGTTTACAGTTTTTGGTTTAAATTCTTGACCATTTATAGTTATACCACCTCTTATAGACGTAACATTAAAAGCAGAGTCAATAGAGTTTAACATGTTTATAAAATCTGCTTTGTTATCGTATATCATAGCTCTTTTACCTCTACCCGTGCCGTTTTCAAAAGCAGCTCTATTAGTATAAAGTAATTCTATAGTTTTTCTAGTACCATACTTGCTAGCTAAAAAGTTAACAAGTTCACCACCAATATACTGTCTCTGGTTTTGAACATGTCTCTCATCTCTAAATATAGCTGCCATACCTTCTTTTAAACCAAAATAATTTGATATACTAAGATAATCATCCATTTGGTTATCTACACTATTTATGTATTCTTCTATCGTACCTGGAAACTCTCTATTTGTTTTCTTGTATTGCTCTTGTGCTAAGTTAAAGTTCTTTAGGTTTTTATAAAAATCATTTATAATACCATTGATATAAGTTCCAAAAAATCCTTTACCATAAGCGTCGTTTAAAGCTCTACGAATAGCAGGCTTAGTCATACCAAGCTCATTTATGTTGTTAAAGAAGTTTTCTCTATAAAGATTAAACTGAGAAGATAGATCTGATGGCAAACTTTGTATTGCTATAGAAAAAGCAGAATCAACACCTCTATCAATATCTTTACTGATTTGAGCTAAATAATTATCTGGTAAAATAAAACCTTGTATTTCGTTAACAGTGTTAAATCTATTAGCAACACTTTCATCTTGTATAACTTCCATTGTTGCGTCAAAAGCAAGTTCTTCAGCTAACGCTTCAGATAAAGCATCTTTTCTAGTTCCTCTCGTTGAAGCACCTAGCTTGTCGCTTAAAAAATAATCTACAAATTCTTGTTGGTTAAAAGGTTTTTTATTAAAAATAGCATTACCTTGTGGTGTTTTTTCTCTAAGTTGTTTACCGTCTTTATCTAGTACAGGAACTGCAAATTGTTTAAACCTTTTGTTTAAAGTGCTTTGAGGTAGCGCGTCGTAAATAACTTTAGCGTTACTAGTTACAAAATTAATATAATTACCTCTTGTTCCAATACTCTTTTTTATTGTTTTAAAAAGCTCAGTTCTAAAGTTATCTTGTAGAGATTTTTTAAAAGCTTTTGTGCCAACTTGAGGTAATCTTATACCAAACGTTTTTACTACAGCTTGCTTTATTTTGTTGTAAAGCGTACCGTCTTTTTCTATATTTAGTTTTTTTCTTAAGCTTTCTTTTGTTACTACTTGTTCTTGTACTGTTTCCTCAGCAACAACACCTCTTGCTTCCGTTACATCTATAGTAAACTTTTCTCCTAATACTCTATTAGCAGCTTCTATAGCTCTACTCTTTAAGTATTTATTTATGTAGGCAGCTAAAGGAACTTTTGACTCGGGATTGTAAGCCATCATTAAATCTAAAACACCTCTTCTACCAGTTAATATTTCTTCTATTAAAATATCTTTATTAATATCAAAATCAGGAACGCCAGAGTATTTATTAGCTATTTTTCTAGCCATAGGCTTATATAGGTTTATTATATCCATAGCTCCTTCTATACCCTTACCTTTATATATTTCTTGCACTTGATCAGATAAAACTATAGAAAAACCATTTAGTTCTTCTTCAACACCATCTTCTATTTCTTTACTTTTTCTAGCTGGTAATTTTAAAGTTCCTAACCCGGCAAATTCAGATGTACCATTAAAAGCGTTATACTTTATCATAAAAGATAATAAATCTTCTTCAGTCATCTTATTAAAATCTAGCTCAGTACGATTAGGTAAATAATCTTTAAACTTTTCCGCAAACAGTCTTTTGACTTTTCTTAATGCTCTAACAGCAACTGGATCTAAAGCTACTTGCTCGGCTTCTATATTTCTTAAAGCATCTGACAAACTTGTAAAAAATTCTTGTTGTCCTATTTTTGTATTTAAACCATAGCCTCTTGTTTTATATGCTTTCAACCTTCTTTCAAGTATACTACCTACTCTTTGAAGTGTTGTGTCGTTTGAGTTTTTTAAATTATCTAAAACACCTTTAGACAATGCTTGTAATTCTTTTGTATTAAAATTATCTAAAACAAAATGTAAACCCTCGTGGTGTATAACATTAGAACCAGATAAATCGTTCATGTTATTTATACCGTTGTCAACTCTATCATCAAGAGCAAAAGCTTGATTACCTATTTTAACACCATAAGAATTGCCTTTTAAAAACTGATTCATAGTGTTAGACTGAAGCTCTTTTAACTCTTGTTCTAATGTTGACTTCTGCTCTTTACTTATGTTTTTGTCTTTTAAAGATTTTTTTATACCTGTTATTCTTTTAGACACATAATTTTTTAACTGATCTACGGTTTCAAATATACGCATAGATTTACCACCAAACACGCCATCATTACCGTTTATATATTTAGCAAACAACTTACCTGTTGACTTGTATATACCAGCGGCTCTAAGCTTAGTGTTAGCATCTAACAACTCTTTTATATCTTCGTTTAAGCTGTTCGTTGCTTTTGTTTTATCAATACCAGTAATATCTTTATCGTTTTTAAGATCTTCTTGTTGTTTAAGTAATCTCTCTATTTTTATCTGGTTGTTGTATGCTTGTTTAAGATCTTTACCTTTTAAATATTTGTTTTTAGTATTTTTTAATACGTTTTCGGCTATTTCTAATTCAGCCATTTTTTCATTATATTGATCTAATGTATACGTACCTCTATCTAATAATGTTTTAAGATATTTTTTTCTACTATTAACTAAGTTTCTAACATGACCTTTATCATATTTAGCCATAAAATCAGCAGCTTGATCTTTACCAATAGTATAAGCACCACTTACAGTTTTACCACCACCAACTAAAGTCAGTGTACTTAAAAGAGTTTGTATTGCTGTTTCACTATATCTTCTAACACCTTCCTCATCTTGCAAGTAATAACCAGGTGTTTGACCAGTTGCTTTTGAAACTTGATAATCGCTGTTTACTTCTTGAGCTAATTCTGTAGCAACTTCAGTACCTACACCAATAGCTATATCTTTACCAAAAACTTTCCAGCCTTCTTTAGCAAACTGCGCCCATTTTTTTTGAACAGCAAATCTAGTAAACTGTTTAGGTAAAAACTTAACAGCTTTAGTACCTTTCAAAAAAACTACAAAATTACCAGCAAAATCTAAAGCGGCATTACCAAGTCCAGCTTTTTCTGCGGCAGCAACATCTACTAATCCCATATCTAAAGCTTGTCCCATGAACTTAGCCTTTTCTTCGTTGCTTAGTTTGTAAAAAGCTTCAGCTCTTTTACTATCATTTACTATATCAGGAAAAGCTAATTTACTTGCTTCATACATAGTCATTTCACCGTAAGCACCACTAAACTCTTGTAGATATGTTGAACCACCAAAAGACACAAGACCCAGCGCCATTTGACCTACCTGTGTACCCATCATTTGTTGATATTCGTCAACATCAAAGTCAACATCCCAGTCTTTACCAAAAAACTGCGGAGCTCCTATTAGATTTATAGACTCTTGCATTTCTTGATTATCTAAAAACTCAGCTGTTCTTTCGTTTTTAAGTTCAGCAAGTTTTCTCTTTGCTATAGATATAGCCTCTTCTCTATCGTTAGTTCTTATGTTTATTACACCTGCACTTCTAGGCGCTTGCATTGAAGATGCTAACACATATTCACCATCTTTTGTTTTATATGAATCTACATTTTCTAAAAAATTATTATAATCACTTATTCGAGTTGTAATACTTTTTACTTGCTGATTATTTAAACCCATTGATAACCGCTTCTTCAACTCATATAGTCCTATACCAAAGTCGCTACCTTCTAACCAATCAGGTATTTCTTCAGATCTATTTTCTAGTTGAAGTTTTTCAGATATTGTTTGGTTAAATTTTTCATTTACAACATCTGAATATCTTGTCATTATGTTTTGATACTTCTCGTCTTTTAAAGCAGCGTCTTGTAGTATATTAAACTGAAACTGCTGCATGTCTTTCTCTGCAATCTTTAGTTCAGATGGATCATCTACATTATATTTTTTTACTAATGAAAGTCCATAATCTTTTATTAAAGATTCGTTTGCGTTAAGTATTTTTTGGGAAAAATTATTTAGGTAAGGATCTTGTTCGAGAAGTTTATTGTATAAGTCTTTAGCTTGATCTTTTAACTCATCTGAAGTTAATGATCCTAATCTTCTAGCTACGCCTTTAGATGTGAGTTCGTATTTAGATTCTAGCAAACCATTGTCGTTAACTACATCTTCATTAGTAACATCATCTGAATTTTCTACAGGAGCATATATTTCTTGTTTTTGCCTTGCAATAATAGAGTCAGCTATGTTGTCTATGTTTTTATCGTCGTCTGATGTTAAAGAAACTAAACCTTTTTTCTTCATGCTACCTATGTAGTCTGTAAACTCCATATCGTATTTAACAGCGGCATTTCTTAATTGCTCATCTGTGTAATCTACACCTTCTAGTCTATAACCTTTAGGTGGATCATAATCTAGCTCTTCCTCTTCTTCTTCAGGATTATTAATTTTATCTCTCTTATATTCATCATAAGCAAAACTAGTTGCGCTTAAAAGTCCTTTTACAATAGGCGCGTATTTAGGCCCTAATAGAGCTTGTGCTACAGTTTGAAAAAACGGATCTTTCGAAGCTTTCTGCGCAACATCAGCTGGATTTTTTCTATCAAATTCTGACATGTGTTATTATTTAATCGTTATTTTGGATTTAAGGGGTCTTCTTCTTTTTTAGCTACTTCTTTTGGCCAGTAGCTAGGATCTACGCCCGCATATCTATATAGAACCTGTAGTGTTTTTGGATTGTTTAAATCATAGGCGCCCACGGAGGTACCGCTTTTTCCTATTTCGAGAAGACCTTCTTCAGTCACTCTCATGTTTATATTTGTTGGAAATAAAACTTCCAAAGCTGATACATCTTGTCCAGATATATTAGCCACAGCATCATCAATTAAACCTATATTTCTGTAAGCTTTTCTTTCGGTAGCAGTTGAACCTTTACCTCCTCCACTACCACTACTACTGCTTTTGGATCTAGGTCTGTTTTTAACTCCAAGCTTTGATTGTTTTAACAATATACCCATGTAGTTATCTACAACAACATCTCTAAGCTGAGCAAAAGGTATTTCACCAGAATTAAATCTATTTATTTGCTGTTGAATCATAGGGTCGTTAGCTAAAACAACATCACCAACTAATCCATCATGTAGTATAGACATTAATGTGTTTTTACCACCTTGATCTATAGCTGTTTTTAATTGATTTGATATTTGAAAATATTGAGGGTTTTCTTTACTTAAAGACAAACCTGACTTGTAACCGTTTTGATAAACATCAACACCAAACTTAGTCATAGCGCTAGCTACATCATAATCTTTTATACCATAATCTGGTAGATCGCCCATTTTTATTTCACCATCATCTCCAATAAAAGAAAGATTACCGCTATCATCTATTTTAAGATCATACTCTTCGTTGTATACAGATCTTAATAAATTTATGTTAGCTTGGTTTTCACCATATAAAGAGGTTGTTTGGTTTTCAATATCTTCAATAATTGTTTTTTTATTGTTACCGTATATTTGAAACTGTTTATCTAAGTTTTCAAAACTGTTTTTTATATTATTCATATTAGAAACAGTTCGCATATAATCTTCAGCACCAACAACTAATTCATCTAATATACCAGCGTCTCTAACATATTCAGCTTTTTTATTTGTAAGAAACTGAGATATTTGACCTCTGTACTTATCAGGTATTTGAGTTAGATCCATGTCCTCAGGTAATTGTTTTAAATAATTACTAAGTTGTTGTTCGTATCTAGTTTTTACACTCATGACGGGGTTACCACTACCATTACCTTGGGTTGCTTCTTCGAAGCCAAGATCAAAAGCTGTCTTTGTGTCAACTGACCTAAATGTTGAGTTATAATTTACATTCATAATTTTACTTTATAATTTTTATCCTATCCAAAACCACCAAAGGCTTTTAATCCAGCTGAAGCCATACCCGTAGCTCCTTTTATCATCATTTTATCATTTGCCGCTTTTGAAGCTTGAGCTTTAGCTAAGTCTTGACCAGCAAAATTCATCATAGTTTCGTTCTTACCCATTTCAGCTTCTCTTTGAGCGTAAGCTCCAGCTATTTCTTGTTGGTTTAATTTAGCTTGCTCATTTAAAGTGTTAGACTGTATTTGTTGTTCTTGGCTTCTCATATCTGCGGCAGCAGTGTTAGCATTTTGAGATTGCTGTTGCGACATAGCTTGTGCTAAAGCAGCAATACCAGATCCACCAGCAGACTGGCTAAATTGATCCATTACGTTTGCTTGTTGTTGCATTTGTTGAGATTTTACAAACTCTGATGTTTGTTGATCAACAGTTTGATCTTCAAAAACGTTCTCTTGATCAGCATACATGTTAGAAGTGTCCATATTTTCATATTGCTTTCTTCTCATATCGTATTGACCTTGAGCTCTTTTCAACTCTCTTTTTGCTTTTTTACGACCTGCAAGCCCCATACCTAATTGAACCGCTGGGCCTATAAGTGCAGCCGCGGGTCCTATTTTAAAAGGAGAGGGTTTTTTCATTATTTTTTTCATTTACAAATTCTTTATATTATAATTACACATTATTTACTAGATTCAAATATTTCTGAACCAACTGAATACAACTCAGTTTTTATAGTCGCGTTGTTTGTCATTTCTACCTCAGCATAATATCCTAACAAACTAGCCATATTAGCTCTATTATCTTTACCAAAAAAGAAAAAACTAGTACCTGTAGGTAAAGGTGTTGCGTTTTGAATATCAGCCGTTACAATACCTGTTACGTAATTTATAGCTGTTATAGCTCCAACTTCAATTATACTGTTACTGTGAGGTATTAAAGTACCATCTTGCATTGTGTCAGTACTAGTATTTACATAAAATAGTATATCACCTATCTGTACAGACTCGTTTAGCTCGTTATTAAAATTTACTGTTATACTTGGCATGTTTTATATTTTAAGGATTTTGGCCTAAATCGGCAAAGGTAAAGTCTAATCTCATTTGCAGCTGGTCACCCGAAGCAACAGCTGGCGTAAAGTTTGCTACTGTTAGTGTTCCAGCTACTGTTACAGACTGTAAACTATTATCTCCTAAGTTACTAAAATTAACACTTGAAACAGCAACTGTATATGTTGTATTAGTGTTAGATCTAAATTTAGCGCTACTTCCTACAGCTACAGGCGAAGCAGCTACTGTTACCTCACCTTGTGTGTCGGTTGATAAAGGTAAATCAGGTCTTGATATAGTAATATTTGAGAAATTATAAACAACACTTGTGGAGTTAGCAGTTCTACCAGTTACAACAATTGTTTGACTATCAGGGAATATTAAGTTTGCAAAACCAGAATTTGTAATATCAGCAAACCTAGTTGTTCCTATTAAAAGAACATTGGAATTTCCAGAATTACTACCGCCAGCTACTGTAAAGTCGTCAATATCAAAATTTATACTATGATCAGAACTACCGAATTCATTTGTATAATAAGACGTGCCTGTTATTGTTAATCTTTTATCAGCTTGTCCTAATTGATTGTTAGATATAGCAGCTGTTGTTGTGCCTATGGTTAAACTAGCGTTTCCAGTTTCAGTTAAGTTTGATTCTGTTAATGTTAAAGAATTACCAAGTGTAGTACTAAAATCAAAAGTTTGATCATCTTCTATAATAACAACATAATTAAACAAAGCTTGGCCATCACTACCTCCTGTTTCATGTAAAGGTGTATTAAATATTGGACCTTGAGCTGTGTGGGTTATTGGATTTCCTTGGTAGTCTGTATAAGCTCTAGTGTAAGAAGTAAAAGAACCTCTTGATGTAGATGTTACTGATACTTCAACCTTTTTAAAACCTCTTCTTTGTATTATAAAAGGATTTGATTGACTTGAAGAAAGGTCTATCGTTGTTGGTGATTTTGGAATTATTTCAATATCATAATCATCATCAGCTAGTATTGTTGGAAAATCAAAAGGATGTTGAGCCTGACCGTTTGCTTGAACAGTAATAGTTCCTGTTTCTGCAGAACCTGTTTGAAAAACACCAGTAGTAAAATTAAAGAACTGATTAGCATTGTTTTTAAGTTGAAGTCTAAAAGTAGCACCAGGATCTCCAATTACAGTTATTGATCTTCTTGTAAAACTTAATGGCGCTATATCTACACTAGTAATATATGCTGTTATTTTATTAGAAGCAGATGGTAAATCTTCTGCTCTTGCGTTTATAACTATAACGTCACCTGATACATTTTCAGCTGGTATAGTAGCATCCACGTTTACAACCATAGATGTAAATGATGTTCCAGCACCGTTAGGTGTTTTAGTTACAACATAGTTAGCAACGTCACCAGTAGTTACAGTTACTGTAGGCTCTTCAATAAAATAATGACCGCTAGTTGCGGCTAGTGTTATTTGAAATAAATCTTTAACTTGTCCTGTAGATCCACTTGCCGTATAGGTTGAAGCTGACACAGCTGTAACATCACTAACAGTTACACTGTATGAACCAGCTATTGTTTTAGGAATATCTTGTTCTCTAAGAGCTCTACCATCAATATCAATTGTAACCGCATGGTCACTTGTTCCTGGATTAAAAGTATCTTTTAAATCAACGGTAACCAAAACTAGGTTATCGGAAGCGTAAGCAGTACCACTATCAGTAATTGTTATGGTGTTTATAGAACTTGGTAAAGTACCTGTGTTATTTGTAAAATCAACCGCGGCAACTCTAAAACCTTGATCAGGCCTTATCGTTAAGACTTGATTAGCAACGCTACCACCTAGTTGAGTTGACGGATCAACTTGAACTGAACTTGAATTTATAGTGCAATTATTTAATGCCATTAGTCGTTGTTTTCGTTTATTGTTATAGTTACTTTATTAACATAATCGCTGCTAGCTGTTACAGAACCACCACCCAAGCCTTGAACACTAAATTCACTT
>Ga0181406_1000617_pt1 | contig 13518 bp, 22 predicted proteins | sample 29SPOviralmetaG_FD_130135 | JGI IMG/M metagenome (GOLD analysis project Ga0181406, IMG submission 130135) | Marine viral communities from the oligotrophic San Pedro Time Series (SPOT) site, San Pedro Channel, CA, USA - 29 SPOT_SRF_2011-12-20 | ecosystem: Environmental > Aquatic > Marine > Strait... | reverse complement strand
ATAAAAAAGTATGATATATCTGACTACATCTTGTCAATTAGTTTATTTATTCTTTCTTCTTTCTTATTATTATCTTTTATTAATGTAATAATTGTTTTCATAAAATCTACAGAATAATCTTCTTTATCATCTATTTTCTTTTTATCATTTACAATAATATCAATTACATTTTTTCTTTTATTCATAAGTCTTGAAGCTACTTTTGGATTTGTTTTTTTACTCATTTTATTTTCATATATCATATCAAAAACTTTAAATATATCTTCTTTTGTAAATTCTGCAGTTTCTAGTTTAGGTGTTTTTATTTCTGTTTCTTTCTCTGGTAAGTTATTTCTTTCTTCTGTTTGTGTTTCTTGTGTTTGTGTTTCTGTTTGTGTTTTTATTTCTGTTTTGTTTTTTAATTTTTCTTCTAATATTTTAATTTCTTTATTTCTTTTCTCAAGAACTTTTTCAAGAACTTGATAATTTATTTTTAAATCATCATAAGAAGCTTCTAATATTTTAATTTCTTTATTTCTTTTCTCAAGAACTTTTTTATTAGAAGTTTTTATTTGTGCAATTTCTTTTTCAAGAACTTGATAATTTATTTTTAAATCATCATAAGAAGCTTTTATTATTTTATTATCTTCTTCGATGATATCTTTACCAATCTTTTTTTTATATTCTTTTATTTCTGCTTTAAGCTCACCAATTTCTTCTTTCTTTGTTCTAATAATATTATCTTTATGGTCATTATTTTTAAGCTCAGCAATTTCTTCTTTCATTGTTCTAATAATATTATCTTTATCATCATCAGAATTATTAGATTGTGATGATTCTTTTAATTTTTTTAATTGATCTTCAAGTGCACAAGATTTTTCAAAATACATATCAGATTTTTGTTTATAATTATCACATTGATCTACTAGACCTTTTTCTTTTAATAATTTACATTTATCCATTTTTCTAGTCATTTCTTTAATTTCTTTACAGTAAGCAGTACATCTTACTTCTTGAGCTTCTTTTCTTTCAGTCATTCTGCCCAAATCATATTTTAATTCTTCAAAATCATTTTCTAATTCATTATAATCTTCTTTATTCTGTTTAATTTCATCAATCAATTCTTCAATTTGTTCGACAGAAAATTCTTGACCATAGACAAAAATTTTTGACATTGCTTTTTATATTATAATATATTTTATTTTTATTTATTTAAATATTATTAAGGGTATTTATTTTTTTAGTATGATTTATTTTATTTTAGTATGATATATCTCTCCGGAGTATGTTATAAATTAATTTATTTAAATATTTTTAAGTAATTTTAAGGGTATTTAAATTTGACGGAGTTTGACAAATCTTAAATAAAATAAATTCAATGTAAAAAATAATCAAAAAATAAATATTTATATTTAATAAAATGGACGTAAATAATGTTATCGATGCTATGCTACGCGGTGTAATGGTTTCTGCTACTCTTCGTGCCTTGAAAGGTCAGAGAGTTTTAAGTCAAGCTACACTAATGGAAGGTGTACAAGTTGGAGGTGCTGGAGTTGTATATGATATGGCTGTTCGCCCAGCAATTAAATCTGTAGCTCCTCAAATCCCCTTGCCTAATGGTAAATGAGTTTAATTAAATTATTTTTTTTATCTAAATAATTATATATGAATCAAAAAAAAATAGAAGATTTAAGATTTGGATTAAATTCGGAGAATGAAATCCAACCTAAACTTGAAAAAATATTTGGTTCTTTAAGAAAATTAGATAAATATAATAATTTTGATTTTGTAAATGATGAATTTTTTATTGAAGTAAAAACAAGAAGGAAACCATTGAGTGAATATAATTCTTGGTGGTTCGATAATCGTAAAAGACTTGCAGCTAAACAACAAATAGTAAAAGGTTTTAGATGTTTTTTTGTATGGAAATTAGAAGATGGTATCTATTTATGGGAATATAAAAACTCTAAACTACAACATAAAAATGAATATTACATTGAAAAAGGAGGTCGTTGGGACAGAGGAAAGTATGAAATATCTGACCTTGTTAATGTAAGAACACCTTATCTAATAGATATTAATAATTTCATCTTTTAATAAAAAATTTTTTTTTTAATAAAATATCATAATACTATAAATATGAGTGATATTGAACTAACTGAATTTGATGTAGACGATATGCCGGACTATGTTAGCTGCTGTTTAATTGCTAAAAGAAGAGGAGGTAAGGGTGTATTAACTAAATCACTATGCTTTAATCATTTTAAGAATAAGGTCACAACAGCATTTTTATTTAGTCCTACTGCAGAAATAGCTAATAATCCTATGGATTTTGTGCCTATTCATTACAGATATAAAGAATTTGACCCAGAAGTTGTTGAAAGAATATTAACTAGACAAGAATATTTAATTAGAAATGATCCAAAAGGTAAACATCATACATTATTAATAGTTGATGATATGATGGCTTCTCTAGATCCTAAATCTCAAAAGGTTTTGGATAAAATTTTTGTAGCTGGAAGACATTTTCAGATAAGTATTATTGTATGTTTTCAGTATGTTAAAAGGGAATTTAGTACAATAATGAGAGCGAATTGTGATTATGTATTCTGTTTTAATCAAACAAATTATAATAATAAAGAAAGTTTAGTAATGGATTATTTATCAGTTTCAGAAAATAAGAAACAAGGATTTGAATTAATGAATAAATATGCTGAAGGTTATCAATGTTTAGTAGTTAATAATACTAGCACATCAAATGAATTTGAAGATTTTTGTTTTTACTTTAAGGCTGATATGATAAAAAGAAAGTTTATTTTAGGAAAAGATTTTTAATTATATATTATATAAAAGAATGCAGAGAGAATATACAAGAATGGAAAGAGAAAATAAAGAGGAAACTATTTCACAAGTTGTAAACAAATATGTTGATTTAATGTCTCATTTTCACGATAAATATCACGAATTGAATAATAAATATGAAATAATTCATAAAAAAGCAATAAAAGCTTGTGATGAAAGAGATCATTATAAAGAAAAATATGAAGAATTATGTAAAAGTGTCATTGAAAAAAGTTTAAAATTATAAAGTATGATATTTCATACTAAAATATTTTATAACATAATATAAAATGAAAGTAAAAATTACAAAACTAAATAATAATACAAAAAAATATAAAGCAGTATTTTTTGATAATAATAATAAAAAAATAAAAACAACTAGTTTTGGAGCTTCTGGATATTTAGATCATACAATCGGTGCAACAATTGAACAAAGAGAAAGATATAGAAAAAGACATAGAAATGATAAAATAAATGATAAATTTTCTGCTGGTGCATTAAGTTTTCACGTCCTTTGGGATACTAAATCTTTTAGAGAAAATGTAAGAAGATATAAAAAAAGATTTAACTTATCATAGTATGATATAACTTACTAAAATATAAATTTTATTATTTTAAAAAATATTATATTATATAAAATATGCCAGATAGAACAGATGAATTGAATTTACCATTAGCACATCAATCTGGAAATCGTGATGTTGGACATTTAAGTACATTAGCATCTAGTATAGAATCACAACAAGCTGGTGAATTTAATGAAGTTTTACAAAATTATTATAATGAAAATACTAATTTTAATGAATTAAGATCTCAATTAACTGATTTAGGTTATTCAGATGATAGAGTTAATGAAATTTCTGTATCATCTCACGAAGAAAGAACTTTTAGAGTTCAAAACGGTCACCCATCTGATCTTACACCTAATCAATTAGTTTTTTTATCACATCAAACCGGATTGCAACTTTCTCACGCTAACATTCAGACTGATCAAAATGGTAGACAATATATCGAAGATAATAGAACTAGAGAACCAGACGGAACTAGAGCAAGATTATTTTTACCAGAACCAATACAATTTAATGTATTAACAGCAGAACAACAAGAAGAAGTAAATTATTTAGCTGATGTTAGATCATCAATTTATATTGAAGCAAATTCAGAAGATCAAAGACACGCAGATTTAACAGAAGAACAAAGACAAGCATTAATGACTTTAGCAACAAATTATTTAAATTCTGAACCAGAACAAAGAGAAGCTGAAAGATTTGAGTTAAGAAATAATGCACAACAAGTAAGAGGTTTAAGTGGTGTAAATGATGTTAATAATATTTTATTTGATTTTTTTGTTGATATTGATGCAGAGTATGATTATAGAGAAGCAAATGATGGTAGACCCCAGAATATGACTCAAGAACAATATGATTTTTTAAGAGCACAGCAAGGAGCATTTGGATATTATGGGCAACCAGTTTTAACAGATGAAAGTGGTTTATTTTATTTTTATGGTCCAAGAGGAAAAACTCCAATACCAAGAGATGCTGATATAAATTTATTATCTGAAGTCCCTACTTTTGGTGATTTTGATGCTAGACCAACACCAGCATTAAATTTAGAAGTTGATTTTGCTTCTGCTGAATGGTTGAATGGTAACATTACAAATGAACAATTTGATCAGAGAATTCAAGAAATTGTTGGATATGATCCAAATGATCCGGCCCGTGATCCATTTAAAGCAGATTTATATGCAACTTATATGTTTGAGTTAGTATTATTACAATCTGATAAAGAATTTAGAGATTTAAATGATGGACGACCAGCAGAATTATCTTCTTTACAATATGATTTTTTACTAGATCATACATTAAGACCAGAAGAAGAAAGATATGCTGGACAACCAATAAGATTAAATCGAGGAGTGCCTTATTTTTATACAACAAATGGTAATTCTATGCTAGTACCTACAGATGATATTATAAGACAAATGATTGGTAACGGTGCTTATACTCCTATTATAGAACCAATAATAGATCCTAATGATGTTATAACTGATGATGATTTAAGACCAGTATTACCGCCATTACCACAAATACCAGTTTTACCAAGTGATGAAGATATAAGAGATATAGCTTCTGGACAAGAATCATTTGATCCAGATGATCCATTAGGAGTAGGTAATGATTTACCACCGTTACCACCAGTTGAACCAATATTACCAATAATGCAAGATGCTGATGGTCGTTTAATAATACCAGAAGGTATTCTTTTACCAGATGAATTACCTAGTGGTGAATTTAATAATAATCCTTTTTTAAATGATTATGTTGGGTATGTAAATGATTATCAATCATTATATGTTGGTATGAGAGAAATGTTAAGAGATTATATTGTGCCTAGTGTTTTTTCTGTTGGCGGTGCTATAATTGGATATGGTTTTGGAGTTGCAAGACAAAGAATATTTATTAATAGTGTATACCACGATATAGAAGTCCAATTAAGTGAATTAGATTTTGGTTTAAATCAAATAAGAGAAACAAAAGAACAAGTTTTTGATCAATTACAAGAAAATATAAACACTAAAGATATAGAAATTAGTTTATTACAACAAGAAATAATTGATAGAGGACAAGAACAAACCGAAGAAGGTGATAATTTATTAACAGAATTAAGAAGATTACAAGGATTACTTGCTGGGACTGAAGATGATCCAGATATCGATCCAGAAGATTTAGAAGATTTAAGACAAGAAATTTATGGATCATTTGGGACAGCAAGACAATTAGCTCAAAGTAATCAAAGATTAAGAAGTTTACAAACAGAATTAGTTTCATTAGAAGAATTAACTAATGATATTGAAGAAACAATGGATTTAGCAACTGAATATAGTCAAGAACTAGCAGATGCTACAGTTACAAGAACTCAAATAAATGAACATTATTCAGATGTTATGAATAGATATTTTAGAGATATTTTAAAAGTTAATCAATACAGAAATGAAATATCAGCTGGATTTGTTTTTGGTAATGCTATTGGGACATCATTATCATTAGTTATAACTGGTTATGTAATGCCTACTGCAATAACAGAAGAGTTAGATGTACCAATACCACCAAATATTAAAATTGAAGCATTGCACGAAATTAAAGATAAAAAGAAAAAAGATAAATTAAAATATCAAAATATTTTGAAAGGTAGATATGATAAATTAAAAGAAACTAATACTGCATATTATAATCCAAATGAAGAAAATAAAGTTAACTATAATGTTGAATTAGAAAAACAAAATTTACAATTAATCGAACCTAAAATAATAAATGATATGAGTGTTAGAATCTTACCAAAATCAGAAATACCATTTAGAATAATAAAAGATAATGGACATAAGCCATTAAATTATAAAGAAATACAAGAATATAAAAGTACATTAAATCAATTTGAACTAGATAGATTATCTAAAAATTATTTAATTTTTAATGATGGTGGCGAAGTAAAATTAGTCAAAGATCATTGTAAAAGAGCATATCAAAATCAAGAAGAGTTTGTAAGACCGAAAATTAAAATTGGTTATAGATAAATGACTGAACTAGAATTATTTTTATATTTTAATTTATTATTATTTTTTTGTATAATATTTATGACTATTTGTATAATGTGTGAAGAAGAAGATCAAAAGTAAGATATATCTTACTGGAGAATATCAATGCTATTAATTAATGCAGAATATGCTGAACTATATTTTTGAAATTTATCTAAATCACCAGTTGGTTTATCTGGGTGAAATTTTAAAAAAGGTCTAAATGCTTTTTTTATTTCTTCTGGACTAGCTCTAGCACTAACTCCTAATACTTTTGCTGGTAATTGTTTATATTGTTGTTTATAATTGTAATTCGCCATATTTCTTTTAGCATTATTTACTTTAAAATTTTTCTTTTCTTTTTTAGGTTTAGTTTCTTCTTTGATATCTTCTAAAGCAAGTATTCTTTGTTTTTTAGGTTCTTCTTTTTTAGGTTCTTTTTTTTTAGGTTTTTTATCTTTTTTAGGTTTTTGTTTACCACAACCTTTACTTTTAGCACATTGATGATATGCTTTTACACCTTCAGCTATTTTTCGTTTATGATCCTCTGACATAACCATTTTGATTTATTATAAAGATATAAAAAATTTTAAAAAAAAATTATATATAATATTATAAATATGCCTCCAGTATTACTTTTGAAAAATGATAAGGATTTTTATGGGACTTTGAAACCTAAAGGTAAGGGTGATGTTGGTAAATTAGAAAGACCAGCACCGCCTCCTAACCCTATGAACCCTAATATTGCATTAACAACAAATGAAGCAAGACAAAATTTTAAAGAAAGAGTAACAGAAAATATTGCTGGTCAAGATACTAGAGAAAAACCAGTTAGTACAGATGAATTAAGAGAAACTAATATTAAAAAATTACAAAATGAAAATGATTCAGTTATGAATAGAGTTGTAAGATTTGTTAATGATCCAATGGGTATTGATGATGATAAATCAGTAAAACCAGATACTGAAATGAGATTAAATAAAAGAGAAATAGTCGCTGGTAGTGATGCTGTAAATCAAATAAGAAATGATTTAATAGATAAACCAGTTGAAGCAGCTGAAGATACAATTAAACAAGTTTCTGATAATATTTCTAATTTTTTAAATGATAAATTATTTATGGCGGTCGTTGTTGTTGGTGGGATATATATTGCTGGTCAATTTGCTAGTGGTATGGGTAACGTTGCACGTAGTAGTAAAAAAGTCAAAGTTGAAGAATAAATATTTTAGTAAGATATATTTTACTTTTTTATATTTATTATTTTAAATGGTTGAAACTTATAAAAATAAATTTAATAAAAAATATGGATTTCCTAAAGATAAATCTCATTCAATTACTTCAATATCAAAACTTACTGGATATAAAAGATCTGGTTTACAAACAATTTATAATAAAGGAGTTGGAGCATTCAGAACTAATCGTTCTGCTGTACGACCTATGGTAAAATCACCGGAGCAATGGGGTATGGCCCGTTTGTATGCAGCTGTTAATAAATCTTCAAAGGCTTATAAAATTGATAAAATTCATTTAAAAAAGAAATAATTAAAGAATTAATTAATAAAAATTTAAGTAAAATTTCTTAAAAAAAAATATATTTTATATATAAAATGTCAAATCCAGATCTCCAATTAAGAAGTAATGATAATTCATCTCTTGCCGTCACTATCCGTGCTAGAAACTCTAAACAGAATTTTCTAGATTATGTTTCTGAAGGCGAGTCAGTCGGTTGCCCCAGTGCTAAATCCAGACAGATTATTAATCCTATTAGTAATATTGCTAGTAATGGTGGTCAGCGTATTCGCTTTGAGTTAACAAATTTTGGATTCCTTACAGATTTATATTTACAGACTTCCTTTGTTCAAGGTGGTACTAATGCTGATGGTTCTAATGATACTGGTCTAGTTGATCACGCTGGGGTTCATTGTATTGAACGTGCTAGAGTTGTATACAACGGCAATACTCTTGCTGAACTTACAAGTGATCAAATTATGTGTAGTCTTTACACAAGAGCAACCAATGAAGAAGTTGGCATTCTTGATGCTATGACTGGTGGGGCAGCTATGGGATCGGCAGCTGCTGTAGGATCTCTTACTGGTCGCCGTGCCCTTGCTTCTGTAAATGGTGGTCAGCAACTATCTTGCCCACTCAAATTTTGGTTTTCTGAATCTCTTGGACGTGCTTGGGATCTTTACTCTCTTTCTGCTCGCGCCTATGTTGAAATTGATTTCAGACCTATTGCTGAACTTATTAATGTTCAAGATGCTGGAGCTCACGCATACAGTTCTGTTCAGCTTGTTTCTTACCTCCAGAATTTGAGCAATTCCGAGCTTGTTGCGTACCAAAGCAGAAATTACGCTCCTAATAGTGTATCATCGCAGATTGCTTTTACTACAACCCAGTTTGATGAAGTAATTGCCTCTCCAGTCCTTGTAACTGCTACTGGTGCTGGTAATAAAGTAAAACTTCAGTCGATTTCTGGGTTAGTCAGAAAATTATATTTATTTGCAACCCTAGATGGTGATAAATCAAGTGCTTCAGATAAAAAACTAGATGCTACAATTGATATTGCTTCATTTAAACTTATGGCGAATAATCAAACTATTTATGAAAATGAAAACTCTGCTGTTGGTATTGATAATTTAAGTCTTTCTGCTGGTAATGGTTACCATACTGATCATTTTGTTGAAGCATTTCATAATCGTCTCCCTATGGGTGCTAATAAACTATTTGATAGTTTTGTTGGTGGTTCTCTTGGAGGCACTGGAGCAGCTGAGTTTAAACCGGCACACGTCAAAGTAATTAATTTCGGTATTAACCCACAGACTACCGCTGATGCTGATTCTTTCTTGTCTTTCTCGCAGCTATCTGTTCCAGAAGTAGAAGTTAAGTTCCCTACCGGCACAAGCGGTTCTCACACACTTCACTGCATTGCTGAACTTGTTGTATTACATACTTACAACACTAGCAGCTCTGGTCAAATCAATTACAAATTGATCACTGAATAAAGTATGATATTTCATACTAAAATAAAATACAATTAATTTTTTTTTATAAATATATATAAATGACTTTACTTACTTTCTCGTTTACTGGAGAAAATACAACTGGGGCAGCTACTTTTGCATTAACAAAAGAATATAAATTTAAGAATTTATACTTGAAAGATATAAAATATAATATTGCTAATGAAAAACTTGAAGAAATTATTGCTAAAGCAACAAGTAATGCTGGATTAGGCACAATTGATACAACAATTACATCAGCATTAGCATTACATATGAATTTTTTAGATTCTAAAGATTGTGTTACTTATGCTCTTGATGATGGTGAATATGGTGGCGATGCTAGTAATACACCCATACAAATTACTGGATTATTGCCGTTTGGTCGTGCTGGTAAAACTAGTACTAATATATCTGATACAGCTACAATTAGTCATTCTTATCCATATCAATTAATTAAGAATAGACCACAGACTTGGGCAGTTGGTAAATCTCTTGTTTTTACTTTATATTATAGAGATGTACAAACAGATGGATTAATTAAAGATTGGGCAGTAATGAGTGGGACTACAGATGCTTTTTCTGATATTTGTGATATTGATATTACATTAGAATTAGAATAAATAAAAAAAATATTTTAGTAAAATATATCATACTAAATACAATGTCAATGCAAAATTTTTCAATTGATCAATTGATGTTATTTATTGGTGGTTGTGCTAGTTCACTAGTTTTAATTATAGTTGCTTCACAAAAATCTAAATGTTCTAAAATAGGTTGTTGTGGTTGTGTCATTGAAAGAGATGTCAAAGCTGTTATAGCCGAGGAGCGGTTAGAGAAAACTGGTCATACCGGTGAAACACCAAGATTATCTTTTGATCAATCTTCAAGGTCTGAATCAGTTTCAAAAAATGAATTATCAGAACCAGAATTAGAACCTTGATCCTCATCATCATCTGATTCTTCATCACAACTTAATTCAGTCTGTCTTAATCTTATTTCATAAGCTTGTTCTAAAACTTTAGTTATTTCTTCTTCTTGTATTCTGCAAAGAATTTCAATAATATCTTCTAAATGTGAATCAATTTCTCTCATTGTCAATTTCATATTTATATTATATTTAAATAAAAAAATTATATAAATAAAATATATCTTTTAATAAATGCCTAGATTAATTAAATATACAACTGATGCTTTAAATGATGTACCAGATCAAGCTCTTGCAGTGATTGAACACGCTTCATTATTTTATCTTATAGACCAGAGGTTTAAGGGAATGAATAAATTTGTTGCTTTTGCTGTTGCTGGAGCAGCTTATGAAATGGCGATTGACCAACTAAAAAGACAATCACCTAAATGAAATATAACAACTAAAAAATATTAAATAAATTATTTTCTTAAATAAATTATATGGATCAAGAAAAAAAAACAAGAATTATTGAAAAAATAGAAAATGTTGAAAAAAATATAAGTTCTTTAAGAAATGATATAAAAGGAATGAATGAAGATATAATTTTAGTAAAAAATCTTATTGGTGAATATTTATTATTAAATACAAGAGAAGAAGTAAAAAAAAAAGGTTATTTCTGGGGAGAATATTAAAGTAAGTTATATTTTACTTTTGATTTACAACAATAAAATTTTTGTAGCCATCTAGGTAAATCTTCTTTTCTATATCCCCAACGTCTCCAAGTTAAGAATCTTCTGACATAGTACTCACAACAACAGAATTTTTTTTTTTATCATTGTTACGTTCAATTGTTTTCACAACAACAGAAGACATAACAATAGCTAATCTTAATTGTGGTGTTAACATACTTGTATCAATTTCTCCTAAATCAATCATTTCTTTTAATATAGGAATAATATCATCTTTCATCATAGATGTTTCATCTGCAAAACCATCTAAAAAATCTTGGTCAAAATAGTTTGCTGTTCTTTCAATACTCCTACAACCTAACAGTAATGTTTCAAAAACTACACTATGAGAATGTTTATCTGTAATAACTTTCATAATTAAATCTTTTTTTTGACTTAAGGCATTTAATGACATACAAGGATCAATAATAATGTTTTCAGTATTTTCTGGAAATTTTTGTTTGAGAACAAATAATTGATTATATAAATGAGTTTGTTTTTCTATTTCTTGTTTACTGGTCTCTTCTTCAGAAATATTTTCTTGTTTTACTTTTTCTTGTTTTCTTTTTTTTTGTTGACTTAAAGTATTATATTTTTTCTTTTCTTCTTCATTCATTTCAGAAATTTTTTTACCTATTCTTTTCTTAAATTCTTGAGCTGTTTCATTTTCATCTTCTTCAATATTTTCTTCAATATTTTGACATTCTGGGTTTTTTAAATCGTCAAGAGAAATATCCATTTTATATTAATTTAGAAAAAATTTTTAAATAAAAAACTTAATAAAATTATTATATTAGATATAATAAATATGCCTATATTAGCAATTACGATGAGATCACAAGACCTTGATGCTGGCGACAGAGCAAAAAAACTATAAAATTAGAAAATACTTATAAAATGAGATATCTTAAATTATTACATATTTATCATAATATCGATAATCAAAATATTTCAAATGCAGTTGGAACTTCAAGAAATGGTATTTTATTTGCTAGAATAGGATTTTTAAATGGTCAAAATGCTTTATTAACAGAAATTAAAGATCGTCAAGTCATAGAACACGCTGGGGTTGTTTGTTTAGGTGAAACTACAAAAGACACTGAATCTAATACTTTTAGAGATTGTTATAAAGTTTTACACGATGGAAAAGATTTATTATACATTAATAAACCATTTGAGATTGAATTGTTTCAATTAGAATCAGTTGATCCAGCACACGATAATGCAGATGTAGCAGTTTATAATGCTACTGGTTCACATTTAATTAAACCAATTACAAAAGGTCAGTTTCAAGGAGCTTTAGATTCTGCTGGACAATATATATCTTTTATTTTCGAATTTACGGAAGACACTTCTAAATAAATATTTAAAAAAATAAAAATTATAAAATTAAGATTAATGGATATAGAAAATTACGATCATTATATTATTTATGAAGATTCTAGAATTTATAGTAGAAAAACAAAAAAGTTTCTTAAACAAACATTTAATAAAACTAATGGATATGTTTATGCATCTTTAACAAAAAATTCTAAAACAAAACAACATTCATTACATAGATTAGTAGCATTACATTATTTACCAAATCCAAATAATTATTCTGATGTAGATCATATTGATTCTGATAAAACAAATAATAATTTAAGTAATTTAAGATGGTGTAGTAGATCTCAAAATAATGAATTTAAAAAAAGTAAATATTATTGTAATCATTGTAAAGGTGGTTTTTCTATACAAATTAAAAGAAATGGTGTAAAATTCACAAAATATGCTAAAACAGAAGAACTAGCACAAGAAATAATAAAAGATTATTTTGATAAAATAAAAAAGTATGATATTTCATACTAAAATATTATATATAATATAAATGGAAGAAGAACAAGATTATAAAGATAAATCTTATGCTAAAAAAAATAAAAATTTATGTCAGTATTGTAGCTATAAAAATGCTGTACCATCTAAAATGAATTTATTCTGTTCTGAAATCTGTAGATTATTATACATTGCAATGAATGATGAATTAAATATTGAAGATATTTCTAAATTAATTAAATTATCTAAAGTTGAATTAATACAAATAATTCTTTCTTTAAAATCACAAAACTTTACAAAAAATTGTTTGAGTGAAGTTTGTGAAAAAAAAATAAAAAAATCTGATGTTACAATGAAAATACAAAAAGGAAAATATAATTTAGATTTTACTTAATCAAATGTAATTATAAATTTACCAAATTTAACTTTAAGATCTATTTTTTTCTCAATTATTTTTTTTTTATGTCTAACATTACAAACATTATTATATTTTGCAGAATCTTTAGCTTTCATTCTATTTTTTTCTAATATTTTTTCTCTATTTTTATAATAATATTCTAGTTGTGGATAAGTCATATACAACTATAATATATTATTATTTTAATATAATAACACAGAATAACTATCTAGTAAGATATATTATACTATATTCAAGAATAACTATCTAGTTTT
>Ga0181406_1000615_pt1 | contig 13526 bp, 7 predicted proteins | sample 29SPOviralmetaG_FD_130135 | JGI IMG/M metagenome (GOLD analysis project Ga0181406, IMG submission 130135) | Marine viral communities from the oligotrophic San Pedro Time Series (SPOT) site, San Pedro Channel, CA, USA - 29 SPOT_SRF_2011-12-20 | ecosystem: Environmental > Aquatic > Marine > Strait... | reverse complement strand
GTAATTAAACCAAAACTTGCTCTAGCTATTGTGTTGTTTGCATTAGCAGAACCAATTAGCGGTGGTTGTGTATATTTTTGGAAATACCTTTGACATCTATATAAGCTACCACCAAACGATTCATGTTGAAAGTCTGGTAAGGTACTTACTGTATATTCGCCAACTTCTATTTGCACTCCTGTTAAATACCAATCATTATCAGTGCTGTCTGCTAAATTAACAACACCAACTGCCCTATTTGCATTATTATTAGAAGCCCAAGATGTATTTAATGTGCCAACAGAATAGGTGCTACCAGCTCCAAGCCACCACGATATAGCTAAACTGTTACCATTATCATTTCCTAAAACTCCTGTAGTATCACCTGGAAAAACTAATACTTTCTGTTCCCAAGTATCTGCACTTGATATAGTGTATGCTTGTGATATCTGTCTTGAATTATCTACATCAAACAACTCTAAAATATAAGTTCCTGTTTTAGCAGATTTTATCCAAAAAGATATAGTAACTTTTTCAGCTGAACTTGTGCCTTTTTTTAATAGCTGTAAATCTTGCCCTTCAATTCTGTAATGACAAAGCCCAAAATGTCCAGCAGCTAAACTTGTATCTGCGGTTGTGCAATCCCATTTTAAAGCATGAGTAAAACCAGACCCTGTTGGACCATCATCAGCTTGTGTCATAGTCCATGTACCGAAGGTATCCATTTGAAATCCAAATCTATCTAAACAAAAACCACTGCCTGTTTGTCCTGTTAAAGATGTAGCCCTTTGAGCAACCTGCATATCACCATTAATAACTAATGGTTGAGCATTTGGTCTTAAAGGTGTGCCAAATCCATTAGCTGTACCGCTATTGGTAATTGTTGCACCTGAATCAATAGTTAGAGTAGAACCAGATAAGATATTAAAATTGTTTGCTGTCATTCTAAAGTCATCAGCACCAGCTAGTTCAAAATCTATTTGGTCATCGGTTGGAGATGAAATAGTAGTATCACCGTCAGCATCTAAAACCAAGCCATCAGCTAAACCATTCATATCAATAAGATTGCCGTTAACATCAAGTGTGCCACCAAGTTGTGGCGAGGTATCACCTACCACTTCTGTCAATGCTGTGCCTACGCCTAACTCTCCTGCATCTACTTTCTTGAGTTGACTGTCAGTCGCATCAAAAAACATTAAGTGATCGCCTGATGCAATGGTTGTATCAGCTAAACCACTAATGACTGTTGGGTCTAAGTGTTCTTCCGAAATGGCATCGTCTGCTATCTTTGCAGAAGTAATAGCATCAGCAGCAATTTTTGCAGTCGTAACTTGTAAATCTGCAATGTGTGCTGTATCAATACTGCCGTCAGTATAATGTTCTGAATCTACAGCATCATCAGCAATCTTAGCACCAGTTATAGCATCTGCTGCTATCTTAGCTGTGGTTACTTGTAAATCAGCTATATGTGCTGTGTCAATACTACCATCAGTATAATGCTCAGAGTTTATTGCATCGTCTGCAATCTTAGCACCTGTAACTGCATCAGCATTTATCATTGCTGTTTCTACTGCGTTGTTTGCTATGGTAACAGCACCAGTATTAGATATAGTTATATCGCCTGATACCGCTTTGTTATCAAAAGAATCAGAGCCATCATAAATCAGTATATGACCAGATGCTAATGAGCTTATATTCGTATCATTAAGTTCAGCAAGCGTATCTTCTGTTGCTATTTGTGAATCAACATAAGCCTTGATAGATTGTTGTGTAGCTAATTTAGTTGCTGAGTTAGACGACATATCATCTTCATCAGCAATCCCTGTAATGCCATCCAGTAAATTTAATTCCGTAGCATTGGATGTCACACCATCTAAAATATTAAGTTCAGCAGTGGTTGAAGTTACGCCATCTAATATATTAAGTTCTGCGGTTGATAAGGTTGCACCATCTAATATATTAAGCTCTGTATCAGTAGCTGTTACACCTGATAAAGTAAAAGTAGTTACCTCTGGATTTCCTGTGCTTGAATTAAATTGTAATATTTTTCCTAAACGATCTGCTTTTGCAGGTATCGTCATATCTGTGCTACCTGATATACCTTCAGTTACAGGAATTTTAATGGTTCTGCTGTTCTCCTCTGATAACTGCTGTGCAAATATTACCAACGAATCAAGGTCAGTATTCAATGCTGCTGCCGTTAATGAACCTGATGTAACAAAGTCTGTGGTTCTAGCTAAAGCCCTGGCACCTACTAATGTGATAGTATCGCTACTTGATGCAGCACTACCTAAAGTTACACTACCTTGCCCAGTTGATGCTGACAATGTAACGGTATAATCACTGGTTTCAGTTAGCTTGGTTGCGTTCTTGTAAACAGCTAAATCACTGGTTGCCAACAAAGCAAAGGTAAATGCGTAAGGTCCAGTACCAGCACTACCTGTGTAGACTGCCCTTCTAGTTACTGCTGCTATACTATAATCTGCCATAATTTATTCCTCACTGGTATTATATCCTAAATAACTAATCCTTCAATTCCAAAAATTTACCTACATCTAAGCGACCTGGATACATAGAACCACGCTGCCACCATAAACCTGAGCCATATTTTAACTCTCTGGTTTGCTCTCTTTTAGCTTTGCTGTAAAAATCAGGATCAATCGCTTCTTTTATTTGGTCTACAATAAGTCTTTCTTTGGCTAGTTTGGTATACCAAAGGTTTGTAAACGGTGTATATCTGTTTAAAAAATCTACTAATCTGGTAGGAAATTTGCTTGGCATATCATCTTGAACTCCAAATAATGCTTGATGAAAATCACCTAATAATAATTTAGATGTATCGTTAATTAATCCTGCTACTGGACCTGCAAACGATGTCACAATATTTCTACCATACATAGTGCTATCGTGTAATAAAAAATCACCAAATATACCAAGACCACCACCATACATTGCTCCTAAACCAAGTGTTCTTACACTCCAAGGTTCAGGATCTTTACCTGCAACCACTCGTTTTATATTATAAAGCATAGCTCCAACAACTGATGTCATAATCATCATTTGTGCAAAATAAGCTGCTCCTGCGTGTAAGCCTTGATTTCTTTTAAGCATCATGGTTCTAGCTAATTGTGTATAAATTATAGACATTGGAAAGTTTTTATATAACCAAAAACTTCTAGCCAATTCACCTGATCCAGTTCCTCGCTTAGTTCCTGCCATCATAAATGCTCTTGCTCTAGCTGTTTTAGTAGGTACAGCTATTGCTGTTTCGCCATTCATATATGTAATAAATTTTTGTCTGACTGTTTCATCAGGTATATCAATAACTCTAACAAATTTATCTTTACCATTAGGTGCAGTCATACGCTTTGTAGTTTTTAATACTGCAAAATCATTTTTATTGATTCCGTAAACACCTAACATAAATTTGCTGTTTTTATCTATTCTTGCCCAATCGGTATCAGCTAATCTAGTAATATGATTTTGAAAGTCATATTTAAAACCATTTTGAGCCATTTCTGTCATATCAATCAAACCAGAATATTTTAATAATTTTTGCGATAGTTTTGACATTAAACCATCATCCATGGTTTCGCCTAATAATCTAGAATTATTATAAATATCATTGGTTAAATATTCTAAAGACACACCTGCTTTTGCCATATAACCTTTTTCTTCAGTCAAAGTTTTAGCAAAAGAATTAAATTGTGTACTAAGTTTCATACCATTGGTTTGTCTTGCCATAACACCATAGGCTTGATCTGCTACTGCCATAATTGCTGCACCACCTAATTGAGATGCTTGTAATAATGCTCTTGTTCCTTTAGAAAAGTCAGCTAAATTAACTTCGCCTGTTAATCTACTACTAAATAATTTATGAGTTACAGGTAGGTTTTCATGTCCAGTAATATAATCTAAAATATTTTCAAACTTAGTTGATATTAATTTAGGTTTCATATTTTTTAAAGAATCAGCAGCTTTAGCAAAATCATCAACTAATTTTGCTCCTTCAAAATTTCTAGGACCAAATCTCTTTAGTAAAGCTATATGTGTTGCCATATGATTCAAATAATCTATACCTGATCTAAGTGATGGTTTGCCTAATTTTTTTTGATAGTCTAAAAAACTTTGCCCATCTTTAAATATTAAATAACGAGTGTGATTATTTTTTAAAAAATGTTGTCCAGATTGTTGTGTTTTTAATGAACGAAACACATCACCTGTCAAAATTCTTTGATGTGTTCTTTTTAAATTTTGATCTAAAATATTTTCCCAATTAGGTTTAGATACATCTATTTCATATCTTCGTGCTGTTTCTTCTAAATCTAATTTAGTTTTTATATATGCTTTCCAAGGCTCAAACTCTGTATCAAATGCTTTGGTAATTTTAACTCTATCGTGAGTTTGTGGAAAAAAATTATCAAAGTATGCGATTTCATCTCCAAGTTTATTAGCTTCTTGTCTAGCATAGTTAAATGCAATTCTAAAGTTGTCAGCTAATTTTCTACTGATTGCATCTTTAGCAGAAATATCATCTATCATTTGCCTAACAAAATCTTCTTCGTATTTTAAAATAAAATCTTTTTTATTAGTGTTCATACCACGGTATGCTTCATCGTCTAAAAGTTTTATAAGTTCTAAACGATACCTTTCAACACTATCTTCCAAATTATCAAATATAATTTTTTCTTTACTGTAGTCTTTAGCTAATATGTCAGTTGCTATTTCTGAATAACTATAATCTTTTGAAGTTACATTAGCCTTATGTTCAAATATAGATTTCATATTATTTACATCAGCATCTATTTGTTTTAATTTTTTTACAATTTTTTTATTTTGCTCAACATCTCCTTTAGCAAGTTTTTGCTGTAATTCGTTTTGATAAGATTTTATATTTATTAATTTTTTATCATATTTATTAAAAACTTCTCTAAAAAAGTTATCATCAAAACCTTGTTCCTTGCCTAATGCTTTTAATGAATTTATATTTTTATTTATATTTTTAAATAAAGTTGTGCTTTGTACTTCTTTTTCATAACCTGATTTTAATACATATTTACCAACATTAGCATCATATTCAATGTTAAATAGCTTTACATTATTATTGTGTGACTGACCAATAAAGTTTTTTTGTTGCATTAATTCTTTTAACACAGCACGGTCTGATTTAGAAAATTTAGATGCTTTAGCAACTTTTCTTTCTTCTTGTCTAATCACAGTATCTTTGCTTTTGTATATGGTATTGACAATTATATCTTCATCAGGATTGCCTTTACTTAAAGTTTTAATTCTTGATAAAACACGGTCACCCATAGTTCTTAATTCTTGCTCTGTTTTCTTTGGGTATCTTTTTTGTAAAAATGACATATAATCAGCATCATATTTTGAAAGTGCTTTTCTATTACGAACAATATATAAAGCCTTGTCAATTTCACTTTCAAAATCTAACGCTTGTCTATTATATCTTGGTCTTGCATTTTTTAAATTGTTAGGTAGTTTTAAATCAAAATCTTCTAGCATTACATTATTTTTTGTAAATTTAATTTCTTTTTCTAACAAATTAATCATTTCATCAATGTCTTTTATTTCTTCCATTTCTACCCAATTTTTCTTAACAGTTCTTTTAAATGCTAAGTCATTGGTTTTTTCCATTATTTTAATAGTATGTCTAATACCTAAATCTTTTGGTAGTTCATCAGACATGTATCTGTCTTTAAATGCACGGTTAGATATATTTAGATTCACATGTAATGGTTGATTGAATATCTCTGTGTTAGCATCACTAACTGCATCGTCAATTTCTTTTAATGTTTTCTTATTACCATCCATTATTTTTTGTAATTGAAATGCCCTACGGTTAATAAGTTCAAGAGGTAATCCAATAACAGGACTTAAAACAAAACCTGCAACAAAAGCATATCCAAGCCTTGCTCTTAGTTCTTCTAAAGGAATACCAGGATCAATACTTATCCCATAAAGCTCTAATTCTTTTTTTATTTGTTCATTGTTTTCGTTAATATTTAAGTCGCTTATCATTTGTTTTGCGTGGTCGCTTTGTATTAATTCTGCAACTGTATTAAATGATGCGTTTGCTAAAGAAAAACCTGCTAATCTTCTTAAAAAAGTAGTACCTAATTTTGCATAACTAACACCAGGTATTAACAAACTAGCAATGGTAACAGGATCTTCAAATTGTGCTTGACCTGCTCCAAGTAATTCAGCAGTAAAACTATAATTAGGATCTTCAGATACTTGTGCTGCTAATAAATTATTATTTAAAACTACATTCTTTTGTTCTTCTTTGCGTTCTTCTTCAGTTGCTGCAATATCTAATAATTTTTTATTTTGTGGATCTTCAATTCTTGCATTAAGAACAAGACTGTCTAATTTGTCATTCATTATTTTTTGAAACTCTTGCACCATAGGAACAAGACTGCCTGCATATTTTTGACCTAATGCTTCATAACCACCCATATACTCAATCATCTCTTGTGGATTGTACTCATACGGATCCATGTAATCTTCTGGTAAATCTATATTTAATTCTTGTAATTGTTGCAATCTATTGCGATGTGCTTGCAATACAGTTTCTGTATCACCTTGTGTAGTAAAATGTTTTTCTCTATTTCTAAATATATCTATTTGTTCACCAAAACTAAAACCAGCTTGAACATCTGGTTGGTAATATTCAGCTATAGTTTTGCGTTCAAATATACTCATTGATTCCTTCTTGACCTTCTTGTTCGTTTTCTACTTTCTGTTATTTTTTTCTTATACGCTTCTCTTGCTGCTTTATAATCAATAACAAATCTACTTTGATTTGTGCCTGTTAATGCAGTTTTTTGTATAGGATCTTTAACAAACATAAAAAATCTATCACCATATTGGTCATCTCTAGTAATAAAAGAATCAGTAATATTGTCGCTATTAGCATATCTTTTTCTTAGCTCAATTCTTCTTCTTGTTCCTGTGCCAACAGATTTTTCAATAAAATCATAAGGTAATTCTGTAGCTTTAGTTACTTCGCCATTTGGTGTTACATAATAACCATATGTTAAATAATCTTCTTCAGTAAAATTATTTATCATATTGTTGTAATCATCTTCAGTAAAATTAATATCTGCATCAGTATAATTAACATATACTCCATTACCATTAATCTCTAACAAACCATATGTTTTATTCTTATCTTGCCCTAAAAACATATCAAATGTTTCTGCTACTAACACACTAGGATCACTAGAACCAAAATCAGTAGCACTAAATACATAATTTAAAGTATTTTCTTTTAATGCTTGCACAAATATAAAATTTTCTCTTTGAAAGTTTTTAGGTAATTTTGCAATTTGTGAATCTATTTGATTTCTAATTCTTTTGATTGTAATGTCTTGACTGTCTGATAAGTTATCTTTGTCAGCTAATACTTTAGCACCTAAGTCTATGGTTGATTGTATCCCTGTTATGCCTGTTCTTCTGGTAGCCATAACATTTAAACCAAATTTTACCATCTCAAGTTTTTTATCATCATTATCAATATTTTTAACTAATGTAGATAACCAAGGAGTTAAATCGTTTTGTGGTATAGAAAAAGTTAAATTAGTTAAAAATTCTTGTTTTTGCTGTGCATCAATATTTTTGTTGACTAAAAAAGATTGAACTACATTTCTTTCTTCTTCAGTAAAAAACTCACCTGTTTCTTTTGATAACCTCATTCTTTGTTGAACATCTGCACTATCCATACTTCCATCAGCATTTAAAATATTTTTATATTCATTACTCATTGCCAACACATAACCTTGTCTATCTTCTCTTAGATGATTAGATCTTTGATCCCAATATTTTTTATAAGATTCTATATCAGCTTCTGAGTACAACGCATTGTTAGGATCATCTTGCAATAATTTTCTAATAAAAGAATCTTTATCTTGTCCATTTAGTATTGCAATATCCATTGCATCAGCGTGTCTAATAAACTCAACAGAACTTACATTTTGTTGTTCAAAATTAATTTGGTCACGGTTAGCGTTTTTTCTTTCATCTGCTCTTTTATCATAATTTCTATTAGTAAGACCTTTTTTATCTTCTAATATATCTATAGTGTCTAACAATTTTTCAAAAGCACCTACGCTTTGTGGTCTTAAATTATCGTTATCTCTTACTGCATACAAATCATTTAATGTTTCTGATAAAACTTTTGTATCATTATATTTATCTAAATTATCTTTTGTGCTTGTATATAAATAATCATATCTTTCAGTTTCAATATACCTTTGTGCAAAACCAAATTTATCACCACCAACATCGTATGCAGGATTATTTTTTATAAAAGTATTTAATTGTGTAGAATCTTTTGACCTTATTGCTAATAAAACATTTTTTTTAAATGTGTTATCTTGCAATTCAGATGCTCTTTTTGTTTCTAAGTTTAGATAAGACAACTCATATTGTTGTGCTTCTTTATCTAAAGATTTTTGCATTTGCTGTCTAAGTTCTAATTCAAATATAGGAGAATCAAAACCAGCATTTCTAACATTATTAAATTCTTCATTAACAATATTATCTATTTTTTGTCTAAATATATCAGCACCTTCACTGTTTTGTAATGATTCTGCTTTAGCTTGCATTACTCTTGTGCTTATTGTATCAATCGTATTATTTTGTAAATCTACTAATGAATTGCTAAACGCTAATTGATCTACAACCTTTAACGAATCTTTAGTTTCTGCTAATACTTTTAACGGATCATTTTCTAAGGCAATCTTAGCAGCAGATTTTTTTGCTTGCACTTCAAATCGTTCAGCAACAAAACCTTTCATGGTATCAACCAATGCTGATATCTGTTGGCTTTTAACAGTTTCTGCTCTTACTAATGGTGATACATCAGCAACTTGCCTACCACCTACAATACCTATGGTTCGTTGTATTCTGTCTGATTCGTATTTTCTTCTTGCCATTAGTAAGCCTTACCTCCTAGAGGTCCTTGTGCCGTACCATATTTACCACCCATAATATCTCCAGAACTTGGTCCTGTTGGTGCTACACTTGGACCACCCATAGAATAAGTTTGCATACCACCTTTAGCTAAAGTACCTATTGCAGATAGATAACCTGCTTTTCTTGCTGCTTCACCTGCTGCTCTAGTCATTGCTGCTTGTTCATAAGCTGATGCCATTAAATTACCAACTGCACCTTTGGTTTTTTGCATAATCAAATCTCGTTCAGTACGCAAAATATTTAAATCTTCACTAAGGTTTTTTAAGGATTCATTTAAAAATACATTGCCTTGCATTAAGGCACCTGATGCAGCTCCTGCTGCAATGTCAGTAGCAATCGTTTCTTTAGCTTTACGCATACGCAAAATTTCTTCTTGAGCAAGTTTTACTCGTTCTTGTTCGCCCTCAATTTGTAATTGAGTTTTTTTCATTTCAGCTTGTTTTAAACTTTCTCTAGCTTGGCGTTCTGCTAAATTGGCTTGATAACGAGCATTTTGTATCTGACCTATTGCCTGAATACCTGTAAATGCTGCCATAGCTACTTGTGGTGCTGACATCTATCCTCCTGTGCTAACCTTATAATCCATACCTAGTAAGTGTAATTTGAGTGGTGCAGATTGTCCAATAGTTATCTGTCCTGTCAAACTAAACCCTAAGATACCGTGTAATGTTTTAGTACCTGTAAACTCTGGTACAGCGACATCTAAGTTATCAGTACCAAATGCTCTAATCGGTATGGTATTACCATTAATCGTTAAATTTTGTGTTTCATTTAAAAATGCGTTGACTTCTAGTACACGCTTTTTAAAACCTCTTAGCGAAGCATATCCTTGTATACTAGGCTCAATCGGTAAAGTTTTAATGGTCACTGTATAATCCAAACCTGCTTGATATGAACTAGAAGTTGAGCTTGCAAAAGTAATTGTACTAGCTCCTGCTGTTACATCAGCTTGCATTACGCCATCACCAATTACTTTTACAGTCTTTTGATTTAAGTGTCCTGAACTATGACTAGATGCTGCACCACCTGATACCCCACTATCTAAAGTAAATGCTTCATCAAACAGTTCAATATAATATTTGTTAGCACTGTTAATAGTGCGTTTTACAGCTACATACTGATCGCTAACTACGGTTGCTACATTTAAAAATAAACCATCTGTGGTAAATTGTGTTGCTGCAACAATGTTTTGATCTCTAAGTAATGTGTAGACTGCACAAGTACCATCGTTATTTACAACTAATAATCTATCTCCTTCATCTGTAGAGGTAGCTTTACGGATAGACATATCAATCGGTGTGCTTAATAAATGACTAGATAACAATGATATCTGTGATGTTAAGTAACCATCACCACCACGGTCATAAATATATTCATTCAATGCTTTACCTTGGCGTTGAATGTATATGGTGCTACCTGATATGTTTTGTACTCGTATGTTTTCTTTACTACCATGACTTGATTGTAGTTTAGCAATAAAATTAGCAGGTGTTAATGGATCACTAAAATCTTGTGGTGCAAAAAACTCACCACCTGTGGTAAAAATTTGTAAATAGTTAGCACTTAATATGTCGGTTATAGTATTAAGCTGATTAGTATCTAGTGTTGCTACAAACGCATCGTCATCTAAACCTTCACCAGGATTAAAATCAAAAAACGCATTTATCCTAGATGCAAAAATAGTTGATGGTCTTGATTTACTGCCACCAAAAAACAATCTGCCTTGATGAAAAGTAGCTGTTCTTGGATAACCACGACTACCGCTAAAAGTATCTTCATAACCAGTTTCATGTTCCCAATCTGCATTAGCCAGTGCATCTGTATTAAAAAATGGTATTTCAATCAATGCTTGTGCAACTGTTGCAGAATCAACCGCAACAATTTTTGCTCTACCAAATTGATTAGAGCCAATTACATTTACAAAACTACCAATGTCATCTGATGCGTTCCAATAGCTATGCTGTGTCGTCAAAGTAATTTTACCTTCTGTGCCACTAGGTGTTAGCGTGCCTGCACTTGATGTATTCTCTATGGTTAAAGTAAATGCGTGTTGTGGATTAAAAGTAAAAGTAACATTAGCTATAGTCCATGCTGTATCAGAAGTACGAGTAATTTTTTTAGGCACCATGTCTTCTTGAGTTACAATTAAAGTGTCTGCACTTTGTACCCAACACATTTTAGTTAGCATTGCAGAGGTAATAGTAGTTGTAAGATAATTATTGCCACTGCCTGCAATATTTGTTTGTAACACACCATTTTTAATAACTGCCATACGATTATGAGTAAATGCTAGTAAATAAGCATCAGATGTATTAAATTCAAATGGCACTAATCGTATGCCATTTTCAGGACTACCGCCTAATTCTGTTATAAATTTAGTTCCAGGTCTTCGTTTGACACCACCTTGCGGTAGAACCACAACATTAAGTGCGGTTGTTAAGCCTGCATCGTAAGCCTTAACATCATCTCTAGCTATAAGTTTGGGATCTAGCTCACCTGAAGTAAAACTATTTTGGATATCAATCACCCTAGACATTAGCGTACCTCAATTAAATCAAAACTGTTATTACCTAATTGTTGTGATCTTTGTCCTTGTGCATCAGCTTGTGTACATTGTCTAAATAAACCACCTCTCCCATTTTCAGCAGGAGTACCAAATGCTAATGCTCTAAAATAATCTGCTTTGGTAATTTGATCGGTTAATGGTTCTGCAAAATCTGCTGCTAATGCGTGGCGTAGCATATAAACAAAAAACTCTGGAAATCTTGATTCATCAACATCTGCTACATAATCAATGTAAACTGTATCATAATCTGTTAATAATCTTTGCTGGTCAATATAATATAATTCAAACTCAGTTTGTGGTAATGCACCTGCTGTTGAAGTTTGAAACAGAGCTTTAGGTGTACCAATAATATCCGCAGGTAACGCATACGCATACTGCCATTCTGTTGTTGGTGTATCGCTAGTTCTTGCTAATTGCACTTTCTTTTTAGCAAAAGACCAAGGATAAATAGATAAAATATACTTTTTTAAGTCATCATATAAACGGTCACATATTTTTGCAGAATCCGTACCTTCGGTAAACGAGGTCATTTCTGCTGCACCTAGCATCAAGAGTGCATCATTACAAATGGTAAGTTTAGTATCTCCTGCTGCCATATAATCTCCTTAAAAAAGTATGCTCTGCCGAAACAGAGCAACTTTATCTTACTTAGTCAGAATCAGTTACCACACCAATTACTGTACCATCAGACACATCTACTACTCCAGATGCGTTAGATACAACAATGTGCATTGTTACTGTTCTTGTTCCGCCTGTTGAGCCATGGACCATAATCATATCACCTACTTTCAAAGTATCTGAAAGAGTGTTGAAGTAGCCAGCAGCATCAACAGCAGTGTGTGCATCGGTAGTTGTATAGACATACAAAGCTGGTAAATCACCAGATCTGCCTTGTCCTGCTAACGCACCGAATCCATCAGTTGAATAAGCCATAAGTTACCTCCTATGATTCACGACAAGTTATTTCAACAATACCATTGGTATCAATACCAACAGCTCCAGCAGAAAACATTGAGTTTACTAAGAACGATGCTTTTTCAGCAATGTAATTAATCTCTGTTTTCTTATCCATGTTTAAAGCAAGTCCTGTTGAGCTTTGGTGCCATGCTAAACATGTTCTGTCACTTGAGCCATCTACAGCAAGTCCGCCTTCATCTCTATCACCGATAGCAATAAATTTGAATCCTAAGAATGAATCAACAGTACCTTGAGCTAATGCTTTAGTTGTGTTGACATCAATAGTTTTCACATCGCTGTCGTCTAAGAAAGCTGCCATGTTGTTTGAATGACATAAGAAAAAACGACCTTCAGCAGGTACATTTTTCTGATCCATTAACTTTTTAGCTTCTAACACTTTATCAACATTTAAGTTTGTGTTAGAACCACCAATAGAATTGGCTACAGTTAATGATGTTCCTGCACCATCAATCGCATCAATAACAAGTTGGTCCATTCTACGACCAATCGCCATTGATAATGCTTTAACAAGCTCTGCTCTTTCATCAAACAATACTTTACCGCTTGTGAATATATCTGAATATTCAGCAGCATTGTAGTCTGACATTGTAGCTGTCACTTGCGAATGTGCTAAGTTTAACGGTGTTACATCAGATTGTGGAATATGTAAATTCGCTACACCTGAACCTAACTTGTTAAACTTATATGTGTTACCTGTTACGCCTGCTCTCTCTCTTACAGTACCTGCTAATACACGATCAGACTGGTATGCTTGTTTGACCTCGGCATCAAATATGGTAACAAAACTTGAGCTAATACTTGTACTCATAATATCTCCATATAATAGTTAAGTTATTATCGCTTGATGTTGTCCATAAGGGCATCTTACTTGTAGGTTGTGCCTACCACACCTCATACGAGTGTCAAGGGCAGAAATACTGTTATCCTTACGGTATAGTGTAATTAAAACTTAGAAGATTGCAACTTTTTATAAAATATAATCTTTGCTTGGATCATCAGGTACACGCTG
>Ga0181406_1000614_pt1 | contig 13535 bp, 7 predicted proteins | sample 29SPOviralmetaG_FD_130135 | JGI IMG/M metagenome (GOLD analysis project Ga0181406, IMG submission 130135) | Marine viral communities from the oligotrophic San Pedro Time Series (SPOT) site, San Pedro Channel, CA, USA - 29 SPOT_SRF_2011-12-20 | ecosystem: Environmental > Aquatic > Marine > Strait... | reverse complement strand
GTGTCTAATTGAGTTATTACAAGCCCTTGAAAAGTTATCCACTCAAATATTTCTCTACCTTCTCTAAAGAATAAAAATCCCGGATTCCAATTAGTATAACCTACAGTAACAGATACATCAGGATAATATACAGCTACAAGTTTAGGAAGTAACACAATAGCAAACACAGATGTCAGTGCTATTATTCTTCTTGTCCATGCAAAACCTTTATCTTTTAACCCATAGTCAAGTGATTGTTTTCTTGCTTTCATTTCAAACTCGCCACGTGTTATAAGTAACTTTTGTTGTTCAGCTTTAGCCTTACGACTTTCAGCCCACACACTCATAAAGCCACCTAACAATGTAGAGGCTAACATAGTTACTATTTCAAATGGAAAACCCACTATACCATTCCTGCCATTAAGTCTTCGTATAGTTTTCTAAAGCTTTCTAAGTCCATAAAGCCCACGCCTTGTCCTAGTTGGTGTAGCCTATAAATGTTATAAGCTGTTTCAAGTTGTGCCTCTGTGTAAAGTATCATTAGTCTTTGTAATTTTTCTTTTTGAATTTTTCTAAATTTATTTCTCTATCTTTTTTATTACCAATTAAATGATAATCTACCCAAGCTTCTTCATGTGATAATTTTTTATTTACTAAATCATCAACCGGTAAATAACCTAAAGCTTTATCTGCATAAAAAATAGCATCTTGTAAATCTTCTGGAAGTTTTGAAAAGTCTGGGTTTTTATTTTCTTTTAATAACAAATCTCGTTTTGTTAATCCTAAACCTCTATTAGTTTTAAAAGTAATGTATCTATTAACAGCTGTTTTACTAGCCCCACTGCCGTCTATAGAACCTTTAATTTCATATTGGTGTTTGCCACGACCCGGACCGCCCCCTATTTGAACTCTATCTGGAATACTATCTGATTCCATGTAACCAACTAATCTTGAATGTTCTTTTAATCTGTCAATTTGTTCTTGATTATATTGTCTTTCAGATTTTATAGCTTGTAAAATTATATTAGCTTCACTAACTTCACCACCTTCATTAAAACCTAACCTACCCATTTGGTCTGAGTAAGGTAGTCCTGTAATAGGATTTACTCTATCAGCAGGGTCTTCTTTAGTTTGTGGTACATCGTCTTTACCTTTTACTAAGCCTCCTTTAGCAAATACTGCCATAGGTTCTTTCATATTTGGTGTTACGTCTAACGATATAACTTTTAATTCGTTAGGTATTTGAGCATATTCTCCATATATTTTTTCCCAGTCATCATAATCTATTTCACCTACGTCTAATCTTTGAGAATCTTTCCAGCGTTTAAATACGTCTTGAGCTTTATCTGTAGATTCATTAGTATTAAGAATGTAACTAAACTTAGGTTTTGTTTTATATTGTTTACCTAATTTTTTAGCTGTAGAACTTACTTTATCTTTATATAAGTCAACAAATTTTTTACCGCTACCTTGAAATTCTTCTACATTAAGCATAATATTTTTTTTAGTTTTGATATCTTGTTTAACAGACTTTCTAAATGACTGCGGAATTTCTTCTAATAATTCTGTATCATTTTGAAGAAATCTAGTAGAATTTAATTCTTCTAAATCTATATTTTCTAAATAATCTTTAGATTCATACATAAGGGGTCTACCCCTATCTTGTTGAAATATTTGAGTATTAGGTAAACCAAAATCTCTCACAATCCATTTAGCTTCACCTACACGGTATTTTGTTTTTAACTGTTCTAAAGTAACATCTTCTAGTTCTGCTAATTTAGTAAAGGGTGATTTTGCTGGAAATTCATTAAAAAACATATCTGCTTTTAAAAATTCTTCTTTAGACTCTAAAGCTTTATTATAACCTTCTACTGTGCTTTTTTCAAGAATATCAAGGTCTCCAAATTTTTTAAAATCATAATAAGCTATATCTATATTATCAGATAAGCTCTCTTTAAACTCATAACTTTTTAATAGTTCTTTTTCTGTTGGAACTTTCTTAATATGTATCCTACCAAGATATTCTAAGCTTTTTTGGTTTCTATTTATTTGAGTAGCTGCGTCAGTAAATGCAACTTTATCATAATTTTCTTTAGCTGCTAGTTGCATAATATCTTTCATAGCAACATCAACAAATCCTAAACCTTTATAAGGATAGTCTGGAACAATTCCGGCTTCTGAAATATATCCTTCTTTTCTACCAGCTTGATGTAGGTCTGATTGTATTTCTTCTACAAATAAAACTTTACTACCTTTAGTATCTACTCTATCAGAAATTCTATAATGTAAAATTTGGTCAGCTCCTTCAAGATGGTTGTCTGTAAAAGTTGTAGTAGTTTTAGGATTATCTAAATGTATTGTAATTTCTCTATAGTTAGAACCTCCTCCCATAGGTAGTCTGAACGAACCGTATTGTTCTCCAAACATAGTAGGTAAAGTATCTTCACCTTTTAACACACTTTCAGATACTTGAGTTTTTAAAGGAACATCTGGGTCTATGTTAGAAACAGGTTCTATTAAATCTTGTTCTCTAGCATAAGCATCTAATTTTATTAAAGCTTCGTCCCTAGCTACAAAATCATCTGTAAGAAATATTCTATTATCTCCCATTCCTACAGTAGCTTGATATCCTTCTATATTATTACCAAACATAGCAACATCAGTCCCACTTATGTTACCAGTTAAATATTCAAAATTTTCACCTTCATATTGGTCGGTTACAGCTTCATATAGTTCTTCATTTGTAACGTCTGGATACCCTCCGTCATACCCTTCTTTTCGCATATCTATTTCTAGTTCAACTTGACGTTCAACTGTTTCGTCTAAATATTGTTGTGTCATAGGCTTATCAAGAGATAAAAACTCTTTTATAGATGTATCCATATCAACATCGCTAGTTCTAATAGTAGGATTATCTTCACTTCTAACAACTCTATAAAGTTTTGGTCGGTTCTCTCTAACATAGCTTAAAACTTCTTCAGGTGTAGTATCTTTAGTAACTTGTATATTGTCTAAATCTATAAACTCTAATTCTTCTTGTTTAAATTTATCTTGTTGTCTTTTAGAGCTTTTTAAAGCGTCTAAAAAAGCTTGACCACTTTTATAATTATTTATATTTTTTTCTGCAAACTCTTCTATAGTAGATTTGTAACCAGCCATGTCTACTGTCACAGAATCATCTACAATATTAGTAGGTCCACTACCACCACCCATAGTATCGTCAAGTCTTCTAGCTTGTATATGTCTTAAACCTCTACTCCCAAATTTACCTATACCGCCAATAAAAGGAACAACTCCTGTAGCTTCTGCAACTGCTATACTAGCAGACATAGGGTCTTTAACTTTTATAGGAGTTTTTTGTAATATATTTTTTCTAGGATTTATAAAGTCTAATACAAATTCTTTAGTAGATTTAAAACTTGGCTGTGCTTTTTCTGTGTATACTCCAGCTCCAGTTAAAGATAAAGGTACATTAGTCACAGGATTCATATAACCTGCTAATTGTTCTCCAATAGGTAAAGTTTCAAAAGCTTCAAAACCTTTTCTAACATCTCCTTCTTTAGTAGCTGCTGCTATTTTTTTATGAGCTTCGTCTCTTCCTATTTCTCTTTCTTTTAAAAACTTATACGTTTCTTCTGGTGTATTTTTTAAATTACTATAGTATTCGTATTCATCAACTATCCCACCTAGAAAAAATCCTTTTCTTTTTGATTCTTTTTCTTTTTGTTTTTCTTCTTCTAGTAAAGGCAGTTGACTGTATTCTAAATACTTAACTGTATAAGCGTCATAAAACTCTCTGAAGTTAATGTTTTCAAAATTTAAATCTTTATAAGCTTGATTTAATTTCTGGTCACTAATTTTTAAAGGTACATATTCGTTACTAGAATATAAAAAAGTACTCTTCTCATCTTTAGTATAGTTGTTTAAGTTTTCTTTTACTAAAGATTCTATATCATAAGGGTCAATATCAAAATGTTTAATAGCATCTAACATTCTTTTACTCTTAACAAACTCTTTATAATTTTTATTGTTTTCTTCTTCATACCTACTTAAAACACTTTCTGCTTTCATGTTCTTAGTTATAGAAGTATTTACATTATTCTGATATACTTTCCTAGCTCTATTTAAATCTCTTAACTTAAAAGAAAAATCATTTTTAATTTTATCTGGATTAATAGTAACTAATCTTTGACCAGTTAGTTTACCTAATAATTCTCTTTGTAAAGATGTTTTACCCTCTTCAATCCTAATAGCTTTTTTACCACGTGTTAAACTTGTAATATCTGTTATTTCTCTAGGTAATACAGTTTCTAAAATATGTGCTAAAGCAACATCCATATTGTTTGCAACTTCTGCAAGATTATTACTATCTATTCTTTCTTCCCACATTAAAGGTTCTTTAGTAATTGGATTTATAACTTTTATTCCAAATCCTTCTTTAGTCTTACCATCTCTAACAAGAATATCTGTTATAGCTTCTGTTAATAATGACTCAGAAACAAAAGGTCTTAAGAAAAATTCTAAGCCTTGAACAGTTTGACCAATAACATTTCTATTAACAGTTTCCATACTTTCTGTTGGGTCAGTTATTAAATTTAAAATGTTTCTAAAGTTATCTGTAACAGGAGCAGAAGGGTCTGTATAAGTTAAATCTATATACTGTATATTTCCTTTGTTATCTCTACTAAATAATAAAGCACTATTCTTTGACCATGGAGCAAGATTTAAATCTCTAACAGCTTTTTCATCTTCATTTGAAATTCCAAAAGCTAACTTACTAAAATCTGTTAATCCTTTTGAAAATAAATATGTTGAAGTAACTTGCGAAGCTAACCTATTCATCCCTCTATCTTGAATAACTTTGTTACCAGACCTTAATTCTTGTGCAGCCCTTATAGTAGTATTATAATTATTACGGAACTGTTCAGCAGTAAATGAAAAGAAGTTACCTATAGGAAGTTTTCTTAGTTCTTGCAATCCGGGAGCTATCAAATCATATGTAGGCATGGTAGCTCTAACTACATCTGCAGCTTCTTGTTTTAAGTCTTGCAAGTTTCTTCTTGCTAAATCAGGATAAGCTTTTTTAAGTGTGTTAAGTTCTTTATTGTAAGCTACAATTCTCCATAAATCATCTTCTGCTACATATACAGAAGTAGCTTTACGTCCTGCCTTTTTAAATATTTCAGGAAATTTAGACAACATGTTTTCATTAGGATTAGCAGCTAAATCATTTATAAGATTTTTAAATTCACCAACTCTTACGTTTTGGTTTACTATTCCTAACCTTTGATAATCTTCATATAAATCGGACAATACTTTATTCTTCTTTGTAGCATCCATAGTAAATAAATCATTACTTAAGATTTGAGAAGATTTAATAGTTTCATTAGTAAACGGATTAATACCGTTCCTCATTAAGATAATACTACCACCTACAGTATTTCTAACGTGAGTCAAACCGTTAAACACAGTTGCTGCAGCTTGTGAAGAACCTTTAGCAGTTAAAAAGTAACCGTACATTCTTTCTAAAATTTGTCTAGTTTGTCCTTTATTACGAGCCATAGTATTAAATAACTCTGCAATTTCTGGTGTTGTTCTTAAACCATCTAACTGTAAGAACTGTTTACCTTCAATTGTAGCAGCTTTTAAAGACTCGTTAGGAGCTTTAGAAAACTTTCCAGTTTCTTTAAAAAACCATTTGCCTAAACCTTTTTCATATAGGTCATCATATAATTTATAATTAGTAATCTGTGTTCCAAGAGTATCTAAAGTTCTAAAAACTGCTAACGAAGCATCTACTTCTTCAGCACCTAATAACTTTTGTATAGCAGGAGCTATGTTTTTTCTTTGTTGAAAAACAACTTCATTCTTTTTAGTTCCAAAGACCCCGTTTAAATGAGATACAATATTATTGTAACTTTTATCATCTCTTTTAATGATTTCATTAACAACTCTTCTAGCTTCTTGTTGTTGGAAGGGAGTTATGTTTTTTGTGCCTTTAGCTTTTTGAATACTAGCTGCAATAGAATCTGTAACTTCATCTATAACTTCTTGAGAAGGTTTCCAGTTTTTGTTTTCATAAAATTGATAAGTCTTTCTTAAGTAAGAACCCATGTTTTCCTCTATTACTTTTTTCATTTGAGGAGGAACATAATTTGATTCAAGCAACATCTTACTTAAATTATTAACTTCGTCTTTAGCTTCCTTTGCAAACTGTCTTAACTCTGGATTCTTTGGTAAATTACTAAGTGTTTTTTTACCTTTAAAATATTGATTTAATATATCGTCTATTTCTTTTTCAGAAAATTTAGAAGTCTTAGCAGCTTTACTAATTGATGTAACTAACTTAGCATGTATCTCTGAAGCTCTTTTAGACCATGCTATTTTATTATAGTCTGCACTTTTTAACATTTTAAACATTTCATTAGAGTACATTCCGCTAGTTGTTAAAAAGTTTTGGTGCAGTCTTTGCACTCCTCTGTAACCTTTATTTAAAGTTTTATAAGTTAGACTATCTTTACCAAACTTTAATACATCCTCATTACTAATATCTTTAATAATAGGAACTTCAGATACATCTTTTTTTCTAGCTGATTTAGTTTTGGCTGCACCTTGAATTAAAGATTTAAAACTTTCTTTTTGAGATTGATTAGAATTTTTTACAGACTGTAACATTTGTAAAATGCCTTCTTTAGTAACTTTTAAAGTTCCAACACCTGCGGATACAATTCCTGAAAATGCTAAACCATCCAACAATAAACTAAGCCTACGTGCTTCTTCAGGACTATCTTCTGTAGTATCTAAATAATTTAAAACTTCACCCATTAAATTATTATCGTTACCTATATAATTACTTAAAGATGATGCAACATAAGTAAATTCAGGATTATCAGCAAAAGTTACTTGAGCAGCTAGTTCAGCTCTTCCTAATGTTTTACCAGCTCCTAATAATTTTTTAGTTGTTTCTTGTCTAGCTTCTTTAGCTAATTGAGCCTTTGAAGGTCTTCCAACTTTTCTAGTTATTTTTTCTGGTACTTTCTGTGCAGTCTTTGTAAATAAAGTAGTAGGATTTCTAGTAACAGCTAAAGCAGTTACATATTCTCCAACAGGTTTTAAAATTTTACCTGCTGTTGTTTTAGGTTCTTGTAGCTCGTAGTAAGCTTTACCTGTTTTTTTATCTTTTTTTTCATCCCAAATATCTCCTAAACCAACAGCTCTTCCAACATCTCTAAAAGCTTTATCAGTTCCTTTTCTAATTTCTTTTTCGTTAGGAGACAGTTTAGCTAAAGTATTTAATAAAGGACTAGGATATTTTTCTGCTACAAACCTTGCTCCAGATAAAGAACCAGCAATAGTTTCAGATAACCAAGGGACTGTAGTCTTTCTAAATTCTTTTAAAGGTTTATCTTTATCTGATTCTTGTATTAAATAATTCTCAATACTTTTATCTAACGAACTATTAGAGTTTTTTGTAGCATATTCAAGGAACTCATCAAAAGTATATTTATTATAAAAGTCTCCATAGGAATTATAAAGAGTTTGTAATTCTGTTAAATCAGACTGTAACTCTCTTTTTTGAGATTCATCTGTTTTATATTGTTCAAATCTAGATGGCATTAAAATGTCCTATTATCTAAAAGGAGTATCCATATTTATATTCTTTTTTCTAAAAGCTTCAGGAACTTTATTAGCTTCAGGTAAGACAGTTGTTTGGTTAAATGCATAAGTCATTAAACTTTCAAAAACATCTGTACTGTTTCTTCTAAACTGTTGTTCTTGTAACATTTTTATTTCTTTAGAAATTTGACTTTCATCTTGCGGATAAGAATTATAATCATATTCAATTTCATTTAAAAATGTTTTAGTTTCTTTACTAATTTGACTATTAATTTCTTTAGGTAAAGTTAAAACAAAATCTCTATTTATTCTTGTTCTATTAATATCTGTACTAGCAGCACCAGAAGTTATTTGATTACTTAAATCTATTAGATAAGTTAATCTATACTCCTCTTGTAAATCATTTGGATTTCTAATACCAGCAATTCTATTTACTATGCTTTCAGCAAATTCAGGCATTTTATTTTTAATGTAATTTTCTCTTTCTGTACCTTTTAAATTTCTAATATCAGCTACTATTTCTGCTAACTCTTGACTTGATTCTAATACATCAGCAGTTGTATCTGTAACACCAAGTTGCCTACGTACATAATTAAGTTCTCCAATATCTGTTATTTCAGGGTTAGTAGTAGCAATATTTTTATTTGCACGATATGTAGCACTAGCTTCTTTAATAGTGTTTGAAGCAGCAATTGAAAATTTATTATCTATTATAGATTGTGTAATAGTTTTATAATTATTATATGTTTTTATATCAGAATTTTTAAATCTTGTAATAACTTCATTACGTATTTCAGAACTTATATCTTCTCCGTAATCATCTACTAATAAATCTCTAATGTTATCTTCGTTTATAGTTGTTTTATTTTTATCTAAAGCTTGTAATTCTGCCACATTTAAAGTACCTATAGCATTAACTAAATTTGTACCTCTTTCTAAAGCTTTATTGTAAAGTGATTTAGCTTCTTGAGTTTTAATTTGCAGTTCTTTATCTCTTTCTTTAGCTCCGGGTAAAAATCCAAAAGCTTTATGTACAAGGCTGACATTTCTAGGATTACTAATTTTTTCTTTTTTAGCTTTAAAATAATCGTTTATAGGTTTATTAAATGTTTCTTGAGTAGTAAGTCTTGGAGCATCAACATTGTAACTTTCTAAAAATTGATTATGTCTTTCATTTGACCAATCATTTTTCCATTCTTCTTTAGCAGATTGTCCTCTGTCTTCATCGTCAAAAAAACTTTTATCTTTTCTATGAGCTTCTACTTTATAAAAAGCTTTTTCTGCTTCGTCTTGGTAATAATCATATGCTCCTCTACTTTGAACTTCATCATATTGATTTTGTTTTTTTAAACCTTGTTCAAAAGCATAAGCTCTATTTTGTAATGCAAAAGTTTTTTGTTCATCATTTTCTTTTAAATTTTTTAAAACTTTAGATTGCATACTAGCTTCTTTAGCGTTAAAAAATAACGAAGCTAATAAAACATTTCTAGCTCTATTATCTTTTTTCTTACTACCAGATAAATAAGCACCTGCTATATCTCCCCAACTTGCACCAGAACTTCTACCTAATAAACTTGTATAATCTTTATCGTCTGACATTTTATTCTCCTCTACCTAATAAACTTGTTGATTTTTCTTGCTCTACTTTTTCTAATAAACTAGGAGACAACTCAGTTTCTTCTATTATTTCCCTAACCTCTTGAGGTACTGATTGTGGGTTTACTCGCTGTGCAGATATTTTTCTCATTTTATCTAATTCACTTATACCGCCTTCAATAGTTTTTATTTGTTTTTCTGGTGACATTTCTACAGTATCTTGTTCATCATCACCAGCATCTAAGACATAATCTATCTCTGCTTTTTCAGCTAAAGCCATTAGCATATACATAGTTGGCTCCATTAAAAGAGTCATTAAATCTGGGTTCCATTTACCTTCTAAAAATCCTGAGTATAAAACAATAGAAGCTATATCAATAATTCCAACACCGTTGCTTATAGAAAGTAAAGTATTAGTTGTAGTTTCAGGAACTGTTAAACTTTCAAATATATACAACATAGCTTCGTTAGGATTGCTATACTCTGCAGGTTTTTCCCAGTTGTAAGGTTGCTGGGGGTCATTAGTTAAACTTTGTCCCGGAATTGCTTTACCAGTTTCTAAGCCTCCTTGTATAAAATTAATTGCTTTTTCTGAAGTTGCCATAATATTATTATCCTGTTATATTTATTGGTGGAATAGTAGCTGCTAATCCCATTTCTCTAGCTTGTTCTGCTAAAAATTGTCGAGACAATGTTCCATAAAATAAAGACTTATTTAATCCTTCAAAGTTTATAGTTTCCGTGTTTGGAACTTGTGGTGAAACTTCTTTCATATACGAAGGAATATTAGAACCTACATTAGGTATTATACCATAACCGCCTTCATCTACTGGCTTGCCTTCTAATTCAGATAAAATAGTTTGTTTTAATCCTGCTTCAGTAATATCAGCAACAGTCTCTCCCATTTTAAAATTTCCTGTAAAAGGTTTTTTAATTTTTTCTCCTATACTTTCACCTGCTGTTTTAAAACCTTTACCAACTTCAACTCCAACTTTAGCAAATTTTTGACCTATATTAAGAGGGTCATCTCCACCAAAAAATTTAGCATCATCTAATCTTGTTATAGCACCTTCAATATTATTATTTGCAAAAGGTTTTATGTTTTTTAACGTAGTATTTAAATTTTTAAACCAATCCATTTTACCAAACATTGCATTTGCTCCACCCCAAAACATCATAGACAATCCAATGCCTCCTAATATTTTACCAAACTTTCCACCTAAAAGTTTTTTTACACCTTTTTTTACTTTCCTACCTACTTTTCTTAAAAATCCCATAACTTATATTTTCCTATTTTATAATCCGTTTCTATATGAACTACTTAAACTACTTAATAAAGATGTCATATAATCATCATATTTTTCACCAGCTTTACCTTCGTTAGCAATAGCTGTAGCTATAATTTGTGCCTTTCTATTTTCTTCGTTTTCACCAGCTCTAAAATCAAAGTCAGCTTGGTCTCTTAGTTCTTGCCATAAAAATGATTGAGCTTGAGTACTCATGTTAAAAGCGTTCATAGCATTTTGCATGTTAATTGTATTTTGAGCAGCTGTATTAACTGTGTTAGCTTGTCTTCTCCACTGCACATTAGAAGCTTCTACAGCTGCAGCATTTTGTGCGTTCCAACTATTTCTTGCAAAGTCTTGTTGACTATTAAACTGGTCAATTTGTGTAATAAGCTGTGCATTAAATTTATTAATGTCTGCTTCTCTACCAGCTCGTCTAGCTTCAGCAGCATTTTCTTGTGTAGAATTAAATTGTGACATTGCATTAGTTTGTGAAGAGTTATATTGACTCATTTGTGCATTTAAATTAGCCATAAATGTATCTGCTTGTTGTTGATTAGCAGCACCAAACTGTGCAGCAGCATTAGTCGCAGCTTGGTCAGACAATAATCTTTGTTGTTCTTGTTGAGCTTTTAACATACTAGCTTGTTGCTCATTATTAAGATTAGCCATATCCATAGCTAAAAAGTTCTGAGCATTTTGTACAGCTAGTCTTTCTCTTGTAGATAAGTTTGCTAAATCCATTGAAGCCATTGCAGTTGCGTTTTGCATAATAGCTTGTTGTTCAGCATTCATATCTGTAAGAGCTACTGTTTGCATAAACTTACTGTTAGCTAATTCTACTTGTTGAGCAGCATTAAATTTAGTTAAATCCATGTTTGCTTTTGTAGTAGCATTTTGAATAGCTGATTGCTGGTCAACATTAAGCTGTGCTAAATTCATTTGACTTGCTATTTGAGCTTGTAGCTGATTAGTTTGCATAGTCTTGTTAAGATTTGCAAGTTCTGTTTTTTCAGCGTTACTCATGTTCTCACTAGCAGCTAGATTACGAGAAGATAAATTAGCTAGTCTCATTTGTTGCTCATTACTTAAATTAGCAACTTCCATCTGTTGTTTAAAGGCAGCGTTCTTAGATAAGAAATCTGCTGCAACTTGCATCTCTGCTAGTTTTTCTTGGTTTTCAGCTGATTGGTCTGCTCCTACTTGAGCAGCTTCTACTTGAAGATTAGCAACTTCCATTTGTTGTCTATTGCCTAAGTTCTGTACAGCTATTTGTTGTTCATTCTGTGCATTAATTACAGCAGCTTGTTGTTGATTTTGCAAGTTAGCCATAGCAGTTTGTTGCTGTCGGTCAGCACTTTTCATTCCTGCTTCTTGGTTAAACTGACTCTGCATGACTTTCATTTGTTGAGACATTTGAGCAGTTTGACTTGCAGCGTCTTGACGATTTGCCAAGTTCTGCATTCTTATTTGTTGTGTTTGTTGAGCTTGTTGTAAGTTAGCTTGTTGTTCGTTACTTAAATTTTGAGCAGCTCTAGCTTGTAAAGCTTGTGCATTTCCTTGTGCCATTGGCATAGCACTTTGAATAATAGCGTTAAAGAGTGAATCTCTACCTACAGTAGAAACACTAAGTCCTCTAGCAGCCATACCTTGATTAACAGCAGCTACAGCTGGTCCAGCCCATAAAGGTATCTTACCATCTTCCATACCACCTAATAAGCTTTCCATCTGTGCAGATACTAAAGCTTCTTGAGGTAAAGCAGCTATTGCTGCAGTAACTACAGGGTCTGGGTCTGTATCTAATTGAGCTGTCATTGTTGCAGGGTCTTCTACAATAGCAGCAGCTATGTCTTCTGGAATGTCTGCAGTTTCTGCAATCATTGTTGCAGCAGCACCTTGAGCAGCTACACCTTTTACAGGTCTTTGTTTAGCTGCTTCATAACCTACAGTATCAGTAATTTGAGCAGCAACTCCATCTGGTGCAGCTTCTCCTAAAATAGTTTTACGTTCTTGTTTTTCAGCATCAGGTGTTGCAGCTACAGTTGTATCTTTACCTTCTACTTCATCAACTAAGTATGTTCCAGATAAAACATCTTCTACATTTTTAGCTTTTGCAGCTTCTGCTTTTACAGCATCAACAGTTGCAAATTTAACTTCGGCTGTTATTTCACCTTGTATATCTTCAATAGGTCCTTGACTAACAGTTCCTGTTTTTGCATCTACAGCTACATCTGTATCTGATACTGTGTCTGCTTCATAAAAAGCACCTTCTACAGTGTCTTTTACTTCGCCTTTTGCTATATCACTATCAGCTACTGTTGATACAGTTTCTGGTGTTACAGCTTGAGCTTCTTCTGCTTTAGCTTCAGTAGGCTCTGCCATTGTAGTAATTTGTTGTTCTTGTATAGGTTCTCCTGTTTTAGGGTCTATACCAACTTGAACTGCATCTGGTATTTGTGCAGTTTCCGGAACTTCACCTTTTGCAGCAGCTTCTGCCATTTCTCTAGCAGACATTTCCTCATCAGGTGGTGGCGGAGGAGGTGGCGGCGGTGGTGGTGGGTCTTTAGGTGGTGGGTCTTTAGGTGGAAAGTCTTTAGGCGGTGGAGTTTTAACAGGCGGTTTATCTTTTGCTGGAGGTCCTTGTACAGGGTTTGTTCCACCCGGTTGAGTAACTACAGGGTCTTCTTTAGGTTTAGGTTTAGGTACACTCCCTACGCCACCCTGTGCGTAAGAAACTCTTTTACCTGTACTATATCTTTTACGTTTTGATTGTTTCATAATCTTTATATACCTATTTTACTTTACCTCAAAAAGCTTATCTACCTTTTCATGAAGTTTTTCTAACCTATCTATTAATAGATTAAAATTTTCTTTTAATTCTGTTTTTGTGACATACTCACGTGCCATTTCTTCACGTGTTTTATTTAAGAGTATATCTATGCGTTTGGCTTCACTAGTATTGCTTTTAATACCATAAAGCACCGGAGCTAACACCAATGTTATGAAGATGTTCCAGAACAAGTAAGGTGTTAATTCCATAGCTTATTAATTTGCTGC
>Ga0181406_1000603_pt1 | contig 13689 bp, 18 predicted proteins | sample 29SPOviralmetaG_FD_130135 | JGI IMG/M metagenome (GOLD analysis project Ga0181406, IMG submission 130135) | Marine viral communities from the oligotrophic San Pedro Time Series (SPOT) site, San Pedro Channel, CA, USA - 29 SPOT_SRF_2011-12-20 | ecosystem: Environmental > Aquatic > Marine > Strait... | reverse complement strand
TAAAAAATCGCATTGACTAAATAAATCCATGGGAGATTTAGTAATGGGGGAACCGGTTAAAATCCGCCGATACTTAGCCAAACGTCCGCATTTAACAACGTTTTTTGTGCGTTGGGCTTGCCGGTTTTTAATAGTGGTACTTTCGTCCACAACCATAATGGAATTGGGGTTAAGACGTAAAAAGTCAATTGCGGTATCTGCGCCTTTGGGTGTGGACAGAGCCTCAATATTCATAACAAACAGGCGCAGCATAGGCTTGCGGTCTTGGGTTGGTATAGCAAAGTCGCGTAACTTTTGTTTAAACCCTTTGGTGGCACTGGCTTGCCAGCGCAAAACATCCCGGTCAATACGGTCGGGCAAGTGAATGGGAATTTCCCCTTGTACCCAGTTGTCATAGACGCCTTTTGGTGCCAGTATCAACGCGGCGTCTATGTGCCCTTGTTCATATAATGCGCCAATCGTATCAATGGCGACCTTAGTTTTCCCGGTGCCCATTTCCATAAATAACGCGTAGTATTCCGTGGCCCACGAATCATTGAATGCAGTCCGTTGGTGGCCATACGGCGTTGTTTTAAATTTGTACATTGCATTTTCTCCTTGACGCCCTCAATATATACAATTATATGCGATATGCAAGGGGCCAAAAACCTCTTTAATCACGAACCACGAAACGCGAACCACGGAGAAAACATGAGTAGTTTACTTGATATGATGGAAAACGATGACCCATCAAACGTTCTCGAAAACTTTGACGGGGATGGCTTACAGTCGGTGGGCAAGATTGCGCGCCGCATCCGGGAAGCAGAAGGCGAAATTAAGCGCACAGAGGAATTTCTGAAGGAAAAGAAGAAAGACCTTTTGAAAATGACGGACGAAGACTTGCCGTCAATTCTACAAGAAATGGGCGTGTCATCCTTTACTTTAGACGACGGTTCTAAGGTAGAAATCAAGCCTTTGTATGCGGGCCATATATCTGCCAACAATAAAGAAGCGGCGTTTGATTGGCTTCGCAATAACGGGCATGACGACATAATTAAGAATGTTGTATCCTGTCAATTTGGTCGGGGCGAAGACAATAAAGCTGAAGAGTTTTACGCCATCGCAACCGCTAAAGGCTATGTAGCCCAGCAAAAACAAGACGTTCACGCAAGCACTTTGAAAGCTTGGATACGCGAACGCGTAGAAGGTGGGGAAGAATTCCCTATGGAAGTATTCGGCGCATACATTTCACAGCGCGCAACTATTAAAGGAGGAAAATAAAATGGCTGGTAAGGCAGTAGCGAAACAAAAGAAAACTGAGGTGCAGGAATTTGATCCTAGCATGTATGAACAAGATGCTGGCGTAGGTAATGAAAACATGACGCAAGATGATCTTGCGTTACCGTTTCTCAAAATCTTGTCGGGGCTTGATCCCTTGTTAGACGATGACACTTTTGATGGTCGCAAGGGGGACATTTATAACACCGTGACCGGCGACGTTTACAAAGGGAAAGACGGCATTCGTGTTATACCTTGCGCTTACCAAAAGCGTTTTATTGAATGGGCCCCAAGAGGCGTGGGTACGGGCGCGCCGGTTAATATCTTTACCCCCGACGCCGCTCGGCCAAAGACAGAGCGGAGCAAAGACGACAACCGGGAATATGTGGTTGGCGGAAGCGGGACGTACATTGAAGAGACGCACCAGCATTTTGTTTTGGTTATTGACGATGAAGGTGGCGCGCAGCCCGCATTAATTGCTATGAAATCCACGCAACTTAAAAAGTCGCGCAAATGGAATTCAATGATCCAAAGCCGCACAATGTTGGGTAAAAGCGGGCCTTTTCAAGCGCCACGCTTTAGCCACATTTATCTTTTGCGCGCCGTTAGTGAAGAGAACAGCAAAGGAAGTTGGCACGGTTGGGACATGGGCCTCGAAGGCGTCGTGGAAGACGCCGCATTATACGGGCAGGGCAGAACGTTTGCGCAAAGCATTAGCGCGGGTGACGTGAACGTTAAACATTCTCAAGATGGAGATGACCCTAAATCGGATGAAATTCCGTTTTAAGTCAATTTGGGCCGCGTGTGGTGCGCGGCCCTTTCCTATCTAGGGGACAGGTATGTCAGATGCACAAAAGTTTGCGGATATTTTCGCCGGGCTAGAACAAGCTTACGGCACATATAAAATAGATAAAACACAGGCAAACGGTAAAAACACAGGTAAAGCAACCGTCGTCCGCGAACTACGGACCACGAAGCATTGGGAGGGGCATCTCTCTGGCAAAGGTGCCAGCATTGGAATAATCCCGATTAATGAAGACAACAAAGTAAAGTGGGGCTGTATTGATGTAGATACTTACCCGCTTGACCACAAACTTTTAATATCACAAATTCGGAAACTCAAGCTGCCTCTGATCGTATGTCGGTCAAAGTCAGGCGGCGCGCATATGTTCCTGTTTGTAACCGATTGGATTACTGCCAAAGAAATGCAGGAAGTGCTTGGGCACATAGCCTCGGTGCTTGGGCACGGGGGCTGTGAAATCTTCCCCAAACAAATAAAATTATTCTTAGACCGCGGCGATGTGGGCAACTTTTTGAACATGCCTTACTACAACGCAGAGGATGGTTTACGTTACGGGTTTCACGATGACGGTGCCGCGGCCACATTAAAAGAATTTTTTGCGCAGTATGCGCAGTATGTGCAAACTCCGGAGCAAGTGCAGGCTCTCAAGATTGAAGATAGTGGTGACGCCATTATTCCCGACGGGCCGCCGTGCTTGCAAATCCTTGCCAAGCTAAAAATAAGTGAGGGCGGGCGTAACAACGGCTTGTTTAATTTGGGCGTGTATCTGCGCAAGGCTTACCCCGATAGCTGGGAAGCTGAAATCTTGTCTTATAACGCGCAGTATTTAGATCCGCCGTTGCCGCTTAATGAGGTTAATATTGTAGCCAAACAGCTACAGAAAAAAGACTATGCGTATAAGTGCAAAGACGCCCCAATACAAAGTTACTGTAACGCAGAGCTTTGCCGCACGCGCAAGTATGGCGTGGGAGCGGCTGTGTCGGGGGCTACAGTGGCAAACCTTCGCAAGTATAACTCTCTGCCGCCGGTCTGGTTTATGGACGTCAACGGGGAGCCTTTGGAGCTAGATACAGAGGCTCTAATGAATCAGACCGCATTTCAACGCTCGTGTGTAGAGCAATTAAACCACCTTCCACGGACCGCGAAGAAAGAGCAGTGGGAAGCCCGGATAAATCACTTGCTAACAGACATGACGGAAACCGAGGGCGCTATTGTGGAAGTGTCTGAAGACGCATCCATTGATGGACAGTTTTATGATTATTTGGAAGAATTTTGTACCACGTTACAAAAAGCCAATACGCGCGAGGAAATACTATTGCGTCGGCCTTATACAGACGAGGAAGAGGGGCGTATTTATTTCCGGCTCAAAGACTTTGAAGCACATCTACGCAAGAACAAATTCTTTGAATACAAAAGTCATAAGATTGCGCAACGGCTCCGGGATAGAAATGGGGAAAGCACCGTTATGAAAATTAAGGGCAAAGCCGTTCGTTTGTGGGTCATTCCGGCTTATGACGTTGTGGCTATTGATATTGATACACCCGACTTTGGGCAAGATATGGAGGCGCCGTTCTAATGGAAAAACCGAGGATGGAAAAAATTTATGCTATGCGTCAGGAGCTTAACGAAAAGGGTAAGCCTAAATATTCTTACGACAAGATAGGAAAAGAGTTTGGTATTTCCCGGGAGCGTGTTCGGCAAGTGTTGGCCAAGAGAAGTAGATTGAAGCGGTGGTACGACGAAGCAAAGAAAGGCGCACCATACTTCGACTTTAGCAATATCACTCGAATGGATCAATTTATCCCACCATTAGTATCTATCCGCACAAAAAATGCGATCTGCAATGGCGTACCTCCGGGGTTAAGCGTGCAAGACTTTGTTAATCTTGTCGATCCCGCGGAACTTCTGTCGATCCCGAATTGCGGGGTCAAAACAGTGAAAGAGTTATTTGGAGCAATTGAAGAGGCAGGATACGATGTATCGAATATTCGGACCCCCCGGTACGGGAAAAACTACGACACTGTTAAATATGGTGGAGGAAGCCCTCTCCAATGGTACGTCTCCAAATACAATTGCATTCCTAGCCTTCACACGAAAAGCAGCAAATGAGGCTAAAGAACGCGCCGCCGTTCGGTTTAACTTAGATCCGGAAAACGACTTGCCGTACTTCCGCACGTTGCATTCTCTCGCCTATCGTATGCTGGGCCTCAAGGATAGCCAGCTTATGCAGGCGGAGCATTATAACGAATTGTCCCACAAAATAGGCATGGCGTTAAGCATAACTAAAATATCAGACGATGACGATAGCGTGTTGGTTTCGTCGGATCACCCTATCCTGCAACTTATAAATTTGTCGCGCCTCAAAAAAACCAAATTGGTGGAAGAGTATGACCGCAGCCAGTTAAACGAAACATGGGCCGAGGTAGACTATGTTAATCGCTCTTACGCCGCTTACAAAGAAGTTCAGGGGCTTGTGGACTACACCGATATGCTAATTTCTTTTGCAGAAAAAGCCGTCTTTCACTGCCCGCGGTTTAAACTTTGCTTTATGGACGAAGCACAAGATTTATCCCCCGTGCAATGGGACATTGCCCACGCCTTAGATGACTTGTCTGAGCGCATGTATTGCGCAGGAGACGACGATCAAGCGATATATCGGTGGGCGGGTGCTGACGTCGATCACTTCATTAACTTAGAAGGCGGATCTGATGTATTAGAACAATCCTATCGAATCCCCGCCGAGGTTCACACGGTAGCCGAACAAGTGGCCTCCCGCATAATTCGTCGCTTCCCTAAGAAATATTTACCACGCAAAAAGCGGGGGAAAGTTGAGCGGATCTACAGCGTTGGAGACATGGATATGTCCGGAGGGGATTGGCTGGTCATGGCGCAGGCAAACTATATGCTGTCCCCTGTGGCCGAAACCTTAAAATACAACGGATATTTGTTTGAGCGCAACGGCCACCGGTCCATATCAGAAAAAGTAAGTAGCTCCGTTAATGGGTGGGAACAAATGCGTCGGGGCAAAAGTATTGATTGCAAAACAGCGCAAAATATTTACGATTATATGTCCGGAAACGGAAAGCACATAAAGCGTGGCTTTAAGCGGTTTAAACCGCACGATGACGATAAATTATTTACGTTATCCCGCTTACAAGAACACCATGGCCTTTTAGTACAAGACGACATGGTGTGGCATGAGGCTATGGATAAAATGCCCGATTTAGACCGGGTGTACATTACGGCCCTACTGCGGAGCGGTGAAAAGTTTAACGCCGTGCCCCGCATAAAACTGTCCACGATCCACGGAGCCAAAGGCGGTGAAGCGGACAACGTGGTTATTTATACTGATTTAACGTCGGCCGCCTTGCGCGATATGGGCGACGACATGCACCGGGTCTTTTACGTTGGGGTCACAAGGGCGCGGGAAAATCTTTATATTGTTGACCCCGAGGATGTAACTAGGAGCTATCAACTATGATACTTACAAGGGAAGATGAAATAGACGCACAAGCTAAAAAGTTTTCGGAAAAACACCCTAAAGTGAAAGGGTTGTTCGCATTGTTTACGCGAGAAATAATTGCCCGGGGTTTTCGACATTATTCCGCAAGCGCCATTTTTGAGCGAATACGATGGGAGACAGATCAAGCAGACGTGTCAGGGAAATCTATGTTTAAACTAAACAATAATTATAGCCCGTGGTTTGCGCGAAAATTTATGAAGGAAAACCCACAATTCGACGGGTTTTTTAGAACCCGAGAACGCACAAGTTCCCAACAAAAAGCCCGGGCGTTGCCCGAATTAACCCCGGAGGATTTTAAATATGAAGCGAGATGAAGTTTTGGACAAAGCAAAAGAGCTTATTAACGGCCCACGGGCGGATGATTATGGAGACGCGTTTGTAAACCACCAACGTATCGCAGACGGTTGGAAGATTATTCTTAAACATGTGGATGAATTAACCCCGGCGCATGTGGCGCTAATGATGGATTGGGTGAAAACTAGCCGGTTGTTAGAAACCATAGATCATGTCGATTCTTGGATTGATAAGGCGGGATATACCGGGTTAGGCGCAGAGTTTGCATTTCAGCAGAATGCCAAACCTATTGAACCGCATATCCTCTTCGAAGAGGAAAAGTCGGATGAACCGGTTGAAAAAATCTTGGAAGACGTGCAGGAAAGACATCCAGACGTTACCTTGCCAGTGTTTAAAAGTAGGCAATCGTAATGCAAACAAAAATGCAAATGCCAATGTTCCCACCTAAAACGGAATGGGTGCCCCCGAGTGAACTTCCGGACCTTACGGATGCGTCGGAATTGTGTATCGACCTTGAAACAAAGGATCCTAATTTAAAAAACAAAGGGCCCGGTTGGCCCACTAAAGATGGGGAAATCATTGGCTTTGCTGTTGCGACAAGTGGGTGGTCCGGGTATGTCCCGGTCCGCCATTGGGGCGGCGGAAACTTAGATGAAAAAATCGTGCGGCGTTGGTTACAAAAACAATTAAACTCTCCCGGCGATAAAATCATGCACAATGCGCAATATGATTTGGGTTGGTTGCGTGCGGACGGCTACAACGTCAACGGCCGTATCATTGATACTATGGTCACAGCAAACTTGTTGGACGAAAACCGGTTTAGCTATGCGCTCAATGCGCTGGGATACGATTACTTGGGCAAAACCAAGGCGGAAAAGGGTCTGAAGGAAGCCGCCCGGGAATTTGGCGTAGATCCCAAGAGCGAAATGTGGAAGTTGCCTGCAATGTATGTCGGAGGTTATGCCGAGGGCGACGCAACGCTGACCTTGGAACTTTGGAACCATTTTAAAACAGAAATAAACCGCGAGGATCTTTGGTCTATTTGGGAGCTAGAAAATAGCTTGCTCCCTTGTCTTGTGGACATGACGTTAAAGGGCGTGCGCGTAAACCTAGATTTAGCGGAAAGATCCAAACAAACCGTTTTGAAAAGAGAAAAGGGTCTGCTAAAAAAGATTAAGAATATTGTTGGAAAGGATGTGGAAATATGGGCAGCGCAATCAATAGCTCAAGCCTTTGATAAGGCCGGTCTGGAATATCCGCGCACAGAAAAAGGCGCTCCCTCGTTTACTAAACAATTTCTCTCAGAACATCCGCACGAATTGGCGCAATCAATTGTCCAAGCGCGTGCGTATAACAAAATAAACGGCACATTTATTGATGGTCTGTTGCGCTACGTGGGCCCAGACGGGAGAATTCACGGGCACATAAACCAAATTCGATCTGAAGATGGCGGTACAGTCAGCGGCCGCGTGTCCATGTCCAACCCAAACCTCCAACAAATTCCGGCCCGCGACCCAGAATTGGGGCCAATGATCCGCAGTCTGTTTATGCCCGAAGAGGGGGAACAGTGGGCGTCCATTGACTTCTCGCAACAGGAGCCGCGCATCGCGGTCCATTATGCAGATGCCTATGGGAAAAGCACCCGGTCCCAACTGGCGGGCGTTGCCGAGATGGTGGACGCGTACACAAACGACCCGGATACCGACTTTCATACTATGGTGGCCGAAATGACCGGGCTTAAACGCAAAGCGGCTAAATCGGTGGGCCTTGGCATTATTTATGGCATGGGCGTCAACAAATTAGCCGGGGAACTGGACGTATCGGTAGACGAAGCCCGGGCCATACTGAAACAATTCAACGCCACGTTGCCCTTTCTAAAGCAACTAAACTCCGGCGTGCAAAGAAGGTTGGAAGACCCCCGGTCAAGCGGTTCGGTGCGTTCATTGCACGGCCGAAAGTGTCGATTTAACCTTTGGGAGCCCGACACCTTTGATATGCACAAGGCCATGCCCTACCAAGAGGCTGTCGCGGCCCACGGGCCAACAACCCGGCTCAAGCGCGCTATGACATACAAGGCTCTAAACAGGCTCATTCAAGCCTCGGCCGCGGACATGACCAAGAAAGCATGGTTGGACGTCTATCAGGCGGGGCATACGCCGCTTATTCAAGTCCACGACGAACTTGCGTTTAGCGTTGACACGTTGGACAAAGCAAAAGAAATTCGGGAAATAATGGAAAAATCTATTTCTCTTTGCATACCGAACAAATGTGATATTGACATTGGGCCGTCATGGGGGGAGACTAAAGAAATATAGGGGCCGCAATTTGCTGAGGGTTGCGTGTCTATATGCCTGTAGCGGGGGGCTTCCCTCATTGTCTTTTTTCTCCAAATAAGCACTTGGAGTCTCCCGCACAACTACCCTCTTTCCCGGCTAGGTTTCGCACTGCAACGGAAAGGGGGTTTTTTCTTGCGTATAGCCGGCCTATCTTATATATTCCCACATAACGGAGTGGGAGTTTTACCATGGATACTAAAAAATGGAAGAGTGTACTGGTTCCGCGCGAAACTTATGAGGAATTAGTGGCTGTCGCCTTTATAGAAGGTCGCACCATTGGCGGCCAACTGCGTATGATGTTTGACTTTTGGAAAAACGGCAATCTATCGGAAAACGATATGCGCGTGTTAAAGTCGCAAGTCCGGAAAAACCGTCAAAGCCGAAAAGAAGAAGCCGAAAAAATTCTGGAAGAGGCGGTTAAAAAAGAAACGGAAGAGGCTTTTCGCATGGCGGGCATAGAAACCTTGCGCCCTAGATGACGGCTTTGTTTCTAAAATATATCATGCTATAGTTTAAAAATGGAAAATTTTTGCGCTAACCTTCAGGAGTCGAAGTAATGTCCTCCCCCTTCGAAGTAATGTCAAATCAACAACAAAATTACCGCTCCCGTGACGGCGGGATTTTGGGCCAACTTCAAGGCGAAATAGCTGGTCGAAAAGGTGGCGGAGGGTTTCAATATCAAAGGCCCCCTCCCTTCATGGGCGGCGTTGGATATGGGGGATATGGTGGCGCACCGATGTATCAACCCATGCCTCCAAGATACCAACCTATGCCTCCGAGATACCAAAATCCGTACCAATACCAACCACCGAGATACCAACCCATGCCTCAACCCCGCGTTTTTAATCCGGGTTATGGTGGAACACCGTATCAACCCATGCCTCTATTCACGCCTGAATTCACGCCGCAACCTATGCCTAGTATTGCCCCGCCTAATTTTGCCCCGGCCCCACAAATTCAAGAGCAAGAAGCCGTCACGCCCATGCCAGATCCTTCTGACATACTTAGGAGAACGCGGTCCGTGGATCCCATGCCAGATTCCCAGAAAGGCGGAGGAGGGGCGCCCGTGCCCGAACCGATGCCAGAGCCCGAACCGCAATTTACAAAATTAAATCAATTTGATTTAAGGCAACTCTCACCAGACCACGGAAAAGGTGGGGGAGGTTATCCCGCCGCGCTACCGCCGCAACAGTCCAGCCCATTCGGATCCTCCCTTGGGGGCCGCATGGGGGGCTTGTTTTAAATTAAAAAACCACTTACGCGCAACCCACGCACAAATTGATCCAATTCCTCGCGCGCAGTAAATAACTCGCGCTGAACGTTGGGCCGCGCATCCGAACGAAAACGCTCCTGATCTAAAGTATCAACCTGACGGCGTAACCACTTCAATTCCGCTTGCTGAAACGTCGTCAATTCCCGGCGCTCCCTTTGATCGTCCATCCTTTGCCTCCCGCAACTGAGAAATTAAATGCTCCATTTCATCCAAAACACTTACTTCTAAAAATTCTAAAAAATCCGCAGCTTCCAATAATAATTGGCGCTGTAACGCCGCACGCTCCAACGTCCACGGGCCGCGGCCTATGTCAAAAGCAACTAACCTAATGTTTTGTGAATGGTCCGGCGTTACTTCCACGGACGAGCCCGGGGGCGGACAATCCTTTTGTACACGCATGTCCCATCATACGAATTGGGATAATACGCACGCAAATGAGCGTCCGCTATTCGACACGCCGTCAAATTAGAAAACTCCGCGGACCCCGCGCCATTGCCCAATATAAAAATTAAAATTATTAGGCCGCCCATCAATCCCCATCCTTCGGAATATACTTAGACCACTGGCGATCTGGAAACACCTTGTTAAAAGCCGCTTCCAAAATCTTTTCCATATCTTCCCTAGTCATGCCCTTCCTTTCGTTGCTCAACCGGCCCCGTAAGACCGTAATTGCCGCCTAAAAACCGTTTAAGCATTTGCATCATAGCCATTGGGGACTTGGCCTTAACCAAGTCCCGCAACTTCCGGTTTTCTTCACAAACGCGCTCATACTCGTCGCGTTGGATCATGTCAAAATCCTCCATTTCAACCTCCCCCGTGCCGGTACAATCTGGGCATGGCTCACGGCGGGTATCTAAAAAACCAATGTCACGATGAAAACTGTGCGGCACTGGAAACTCAACCTCAACAAAACCCTCCCCACGACATTCCGGACACGTTGAAGTAATCATGGCTCTTGCTCCGGTGCATCCTTCCTGTAGAAGTCTAACCATTGCTCCGGTGCATAGTCCCTGCCAAACACTTCATTTAACATAGGCTCAAGTGTTGCCGCTATTATCTTCCGACGATCCTTTGGAGCAATGTCCGGGTTGTCGAAAACGGATTGAATGGTTACTCCGATTGCCTCATACGCCTTTATCTTCTTTTTCATGGCGCCCCCGGCACCAACAGCACCGCCCCTTTTTGCTCGGCCCACGCCTCTTGAATTTTTAAATCCATTATAAGCTCAACCGTCTGGTCATTAGCGCCATGCCCCCCGACTTTCTTCAACGTGGCCCTATGTGAAAAAATGTTACTACTATCCCCGTCATTAAACCATCTATAATAAGCATACTTCGCTTTGCGTAACTTTTCCAAATGATAATTGCCCCCGCCACTGTGCGATCTAGGCATCCGCGCCGTGTACGGACAATCTGGGTTGTCGTACACAAGCTTTTCATCAATCAAATCGTGCAGAATACTTTCTTCTGCCGCGTAACGGCCTTTGCCCGCCCAATATGTCTCTTTTGAATTGTAAGTCATCCTCGTTTTCTCCCAAAACCTAAACTAAAACACTGATATTCGTTCGTTCCCCCGGCTCCCACCGACTATCACTGCAATTATACTCGCCCTCAAACAAACCACCTTCATCATGGTAATCCGCCGTCACAATACAACCAAACTCATTAACCAAACGATCCCATACCGGAACAGGCGGAGCCCACGCAGTCCAACACTTAAATGTGAAACTCGCCTCTTGGATATTTAAATCTCTCGTCTGTCGCGGGCCATAGGAAGCCTCTAACTTAAAATCATCCACAAGAGAAACTTCACACACGTCCCACTTCGTACCCCAATTGGCCACGCGCCAATTATAACCGTCACCCACTTCCGATAAAGGAAACGGTATCACAACGTCGCAAAACCGCCGGCTACCCCCTCGAATACAAGGATCAAACACACTTTCGTATAAATGCCTAACCACGGGCCGCGGCCCAAGGATCGAAACCTCTTGATAACAATGATTAGGCATTTTTCATATCCTCTTGTTCAATTACCGAAGATACCGTGAATTTCTTGATAATATTTTTCCCGTAATTACCATTACTGCGCAACCACGCTTTGTATCGGGAAACCTCTTCCAAGGTTTCCACAACATGCCACTGATATTCGTTGCCGCATATCATATCTTTGTTTTCCTCAATCCAAGATATTTGATACTTCATTGGGTTTCTCCTTTGCACTGTAAACCCGTATAAGATGATCTGCGATAGTTCAACTGTCAAGCCTAAAATCAATTAGTTAAAACTTCAATGAAAACAAATAGTTCACATAGCTTGAGACATAAACATGGTTAAAAGTGCGACAATATGTCGCATGTACTTTTAGTGTAAGTTATAGTAACATAGTGTTGTCGGAGAACGGAACCGACAACAAAACGCTATTTGAAAATGGGCGCCGGCCCTATGGAGAAAAAAGAACAAATGTTGGAAAAACGTGTGTGGATCGAACTCGACAAAACAGACAACTTTCAAGACGCAAAAGAAAATTGCGAACTTGCAAACCAAATGTTGTTAAAACTAGGCGTCGATAAAAACTATAAATTCTTCGCCGTGGAAAAACAAAAATATACCCACACCTTCTATAACTTCTCAGAAGGACATGCCTTTACCGAACTCGACGATAGAGGCAAATGGTTCAACCTGACATACTTAGGCAAAAAGGATGATGAATGATGTACGCGCAAATCATCAAACATGACAAAAAATGGGTCCTGCTCTACGGAACAACCTTCACCAAACTCAAAACCGTCATGTATTACCAAACCAAAAAACAAGCAGTAAACGCCCTAGAAAAATTCTGCCAGCAATACGACGAAATAGAATACTCCGTCCATAAAGCTAACGGCAAACTAGACTACCAAGGCATTCAAAAAATCTGCCGGCCACAAAGAACCGAAATCCTGGCCTCAAAACTCCTGCAACAATGAAAATAAACCGCGGCCCTCGGGCCGCGGACTACGGTTTTAAAAACTGGCAGGGTTTTGCGCCTACTACGGTTACTTAGTTTCGGTTATGGTTATACGGCCAGAAAAAAAAAAAAAAAAAAAAAACAAAAAAAAAGCAGCAACACATGTAACCGTGTAACTTTAGTGTTATCCGTAACAAAACCAATAATTTAACGGTTACAGCATTGGTTACAAAGTTACACAAACTAAGCCTTTCTCTTAATCCAAGAATGTCGTTAAGGGGGGCGGGGGTTTTTTTTTTAAAAAATAAAAATTCTGGGGGCTTATACAGTGTGTTTACAAAGAAGACGCCCGGTCATATACTCTTGTTACGCCAATTTACGGGAGAGCAAGAATGCCAAGAACAAAAGATAGATACATGGTTCCGGAGGAAGGCGCGCCGCTTACGCCCTCCGGCAAGCGGACATATAGAAAACGATATAGCCCAGAAGAACGCCCTCTGACACGCAAGCAAGAATTGTTTGTGAAAGAGCTTGTTTCTAAGGATGGGCAAATAACCATGCGCGATGCTGCAATTAACGCGGGGTATCCGGCTAAGTCCGCCAGTGTGCGCGCATCCGAGCTTTGTAACCCGGCCCGCTTTCCTAACGTCGTCGCTGCAATCAAAGCGTATCGGTCGGAGTTGGATCGGAAATATGGCGTCGAGTACAAAAGGCACTTACGGGATCTGCAATTGATACGGGATGCCGCTTTGGATAGCGGAGCGTTTAGCGCGGCGGTACAAGCTGAGTATCGCCGGGGCCAAGCGCAAGGGGACATCTATGTAAATAAGTCCGAAATTCGCCACGGGACCATAGACGGTATGTCAAAAGAGGAAGTTTTGAAAGCAATACAAGAATTAAAGGGCAGTTATGAACCAATCACTATTGACGTCACCCCTGAAGAAAAACAAAAAACCGGCAATCGGGAAACGGCGCGAAGCCGCCTTTTGGGACCAACTGAAGAAACAAATGGCCCGGTCGAGGCCGAATTGGTTGACCGAGAGGGTTGAAAGCTGGGCAACGGCCGGGTTCCCGGATGTTTTTGTAGAGGACGGCCGGGGGATATATCATACCATAGAGTTGAAACATTGTATTACGTCCCGGGTGGACCTTAGCCCGCATCAAGTGTCATTCCATTCCCGGCATAATAATGGCCCGAGTTGGATTTTAGTGAAATATAGTCCCCACGGCGCCGGGCGGTCATATGCGTTGTTGT
>Ga0181406_1000600_pt1 | contig 13712 bp, 17 predicted proteins | sample 29SPOviralmetaG_FD_130135 | JGI IMG/M metagenome (GOLD analysis project Ga0181406, IMG submission 130135) | Marine viral communities from the oligotrophic San Pedro Time Series (SPOT) site, San Pedro Channel, CA, USA - 29 SPOT_SRF_2011-12-20 | ecosystem: Environmental > Aquatic > Marine > Strait... | reverse complement strand
TTAATAGGTGAGTTAGATAACAATGATCCAATATCAGACGATACATTTCTTGTATTTTGTACTATTGGAAAATCTATTTGAGGATTAATATCTAATAATGGCATTACAGGACTTTGTATTTGAGGAATAACTGGAATACCTTGCGATTCATTTAATAAACCAAGATTATCTATAATATCTTGCAAAGCGTTTATATCTACATTTGATTCTGGTGTAAGTACGCTTGTATCAACTAAAGGCATTGGTTCTGGTGCTTCAGGAATAATATTTACATTATCAAACAATGATGCACCTAATGATGGAGGTGATGATTGAGGAAGCATATCGGTAGCTGTAATTCCTAAATCTTCTCCTGTTACTGGAAAGTAATTTTGATCCGCCATATTTAAAATAGGATCTTGATAAACAGGTTGATTAACCACTACTTCTGGTGATACTACTGGAAAATCTACTTGTGGATTTGGTGTTCCTAGTAAACCACTAAAATCAATATCACTTAAATAAGTTGTATCTAAGCTCCCCAAAGGTGATACGGTTTGTGGTCTTACTTCTGGCATTTGTCTAACTGATGATTCATCAAAAAGAACGCCAGCTGGCATTGGAGTACCTCCGCCCATTGGTAAACCTAAATCTGCTCCCGTCATGCCAACATTAGGATCTTGAACACTTGGAAAGAATCTTGGAGGTTCTATCCTACTTGCTCCTGGTGCTGTGTAACCCATTGGTTGATCCATGCTGTAAGACATTCCTGGTGCAATCATGCTAGGTACGTTTTCTCCACCAGCTATAGAACGTGCATAATTTAATCCGCTTAATATACCACCACCAAGACTACCATCACTACCAACAGGAGATCCAAAACTTCCGCCCATTTCATAAAATTTATTTCTAGCGTTGTTTCTGTTTGTTGGATTAATGTAAGTATAAGGTTTAACTGAATCAGGAACTCTACTCCATCCCTCTGTAGTGCTTCCCGTTGTTTCGGTTACTGGATCAAACCAGTAAAAGTTCATTGAATCAATGTATTCACCGCCTAAAGCTCTACTGCCTATATCACTTTGAGCGTATGGATCGTATGTTGTTTCTGCCATTATTTAACCTCGAATAATTTGTCTATTTTTTGTTCCATTTTATCTAAAACCTCTAAGACTCTAGCTATATCCATTTGTTGTTGTGATTTAGTCACATACAAAGTTGGTATCTCTTCTCTAGTTTTATTTAATAAAATGTTCACTCTTTTTATCTCATTTGCGTTTGTGCGTATGTTATACATTAGAGGAGCAACCACTAATGTTAAAAGTACATTCCAAAACAATAGCGGGCTGACATCCATTTCTTAATAACTCCACAAATGAGGGCGAGGTCTATTCTCTTCTGGTTCTGATATGTCCAAATGTATAAAACGCCCATTGCCCTTTTGATTAATTCCTATGCCTGGCAAATTTCTTTGCATGGCTAATTTTAATATTATATACGCTTTTTCGTGTGATGCACCAATGTCAACCGCCAAACCTGAAGTATGCACACCAGGGTTTTTCTTTTTCTTTTCTATTGGGTGTTCAACACACCTATAACCAGATGTAATAATAAAAGGAAAATCTGCTTCCTCTCTTATTCTTTGAACCACATCAACTATCCTTTCGTCTATGCCATGCTTACCACAATGCTGACAAGCAAACTCTTTTTCAGAAAAGTTAGGATACTTATCCCAATCCATTATTTACTATCCTTATTACTTGCACCAAAATAAAAACTAATAACTGCTGTAGCAATACCTGTTAATGAGCCAATAATAAGCATCACAATATCATCACTTGCATCTGGCAAAGGATAAATTGAAATCATAAATATATAACCAAAGAATCCTACCAAGCTAATAATTCCTAAAAGTTTAGGAGTCCAATCGTTAGAAAATGTTTTTCTTGCGTTTTGTATATCTGCTGTCTCTAGTGCAAACAAATCAACATCCATTTCTTTCATTCTTACTTCAAAGTCTTTTTCAGCCTTTTTAAGTTTTAAGAGTTGTTCTGGTGTTGCGTTCTGTATAGCTTGCTCAATCTTTTTAGGTTCGGGATCACAACCCAATACTTCAGCTACTAAGTTAGCAGCCATACCACCAACAGGGCCACCTAATGCTGTTCCTAGTGTTGGTGCTAAACTTCCAACAAGACTTTTTATTGCTTTAAATTTCATACATTACTCCGCTAATGGATTTTTATTTTTATTTTCTAATTGTTCTATGTCTGTCTGCATACGTTTAACACTAGCGGTTAAAGTAGCTATATTGGTCTTTAAATCGCTGTTGTCTGGTATAACCAAACCATCCAAAGATTTGTTAATGTATTCAACTGACGTTTCTATAGATGCAAACCTTTCTTCAATAATCTTTTGAGCATCTTCTGTATCATCTATCCCACCTATAGCAGCTTCAAGGTTCTCTAACCTATTGACATACTCTGCACCTGTGTAACCAAAACCAGCTAAAGTACCTACAATTCCTACTAAAGCTATTAGTTGTGTTGTTTTATTTTCAAACCATTCCATAACATTTCCTAAAGATTAGGTTGTAAGTCTACCATTTGACTTAATGTATTTAAACTTGTTCCAGCTAATTCATAAAACGCTGTTGAGTTATCTGGTATGTTTATGTCTTGGTAAACAGATCTTGGTTCATACCAAGTATTGTTTTGAGGTATCTCTACTGTCTTATAAGATTCAAACGCTGGCACATAACCCAGATAAGCAACTAACGTAGATTCATCGGAGTATTGCCCTGTTTCTTCTTGTTCTTCTTCTGCTTCCTCTTGTTGAACTTTAATGTTGTTAGCAATAATCTTATCGGCTACTTGATCGGCTTCACTAGCCGTCATAACACCCGATGTTGCAGTATCAATTTCACCTTGCATATCTTGAACTTGCACTTCTGCCATAACCATTTGTGGTGAATCATCAACCGTAGGCATTGGCGTAACCACTATGGATACATTTCCCGAACCACCAGAACTCATGGATAGAACCTGGTTGTTTTGTGCGTTAGCGGAAGTTATTTGATCCGACATACTAGGTGAATTGCTTGTACTTATGCCACTTGAACTAGAAGAACTAGAGGATGATGTGCTAACGCTAGAGCTGTTGCTAGAATTATTATAAGCACTACTGTAAGCACTAGAATTACTATTAACTGCTGTTCTCAACGTACTAGCAACAACCGATAGAGCTGATACCCTTACAGAACTTCTACGTTCATCGTTGGGTTTGCTTTCATCTTCTTCAGTAAACAACTCTTCTGTTATTTCTTCTTCGAGTTCTTCTTCGTGACTTTCTTCTTCGGAGATTCGGTTTTGATCTCTTTCTGCGATTTGTTGTTCTTCAATAATTTCTTCAGGCTCAACCATTTCTTCTTCAAACCACTCTTCAAGCTCTTCCAAAGTTTCAAACTCTTCTCTTTCAGTTTCTTCATGTATGTTTTCATTTTCTATTTCTTCCCTAATTATTGTATCAAATACGTATATTTCTGTAAGTTCATCTGTAGGAAGGACATCATACGGTAATACGTTATAAATTTCTGTTTCTTGTGGAATTAATTGCTCTTCGTAATTATCTATAAACGGTTCTGAATCTATGTAATCATCTTGACGAGTTTCATCCCATTCAATCATACCATCATCATTAAAACTTATATCATCACCAAACCATTCATTTACTTGCTCTTGTCCAAATTCTTCCACATCCATTTCGTACCATTCTTCATCTGTAAGTTCCATTCCAGTATAAGGATCATCTTCATAACCATAATCAAAGTTTTCCTCTACAAAGTAAGCAACCGATGCTTCTTGTGTGTAGCCAGAACAAAAAGGAGCGTACTGTGGATCTTCTTCGCATTGTTGATCGTCATAGGCTTCCCAATACAAAGGACACATCGTATTGTACAAAGAATCTAAATCACATTGCTGTGTTAAGTAAGCATCTGCATAACCAGAACAACTTGAATCATTTAAAGGATTACTACAGTCAATAAAATTACCTGAACCATCACTATACAAAGAACCGCCATTTTCTAATGTCGTGTTATAAGTTGTGTCGTTCCAATTAGTATTAACACAAGTTCCCGATACATTAGTTGTTCCTGTATTACATTCATCGTGAAAAAGATAAGTGTATATTTCTGAAGAACTTCCTTGTTCTCCTATCAAAACATCATGGTTAATAATATCTAATGCACCGTATCTAAATTCATAAGAATTATTATTCCAAAGAATTACTTCAAAACTATTGTCTGAACCACTACGGTTGTATTCCCTCATGTCGTACCAACCAAATACAGACTTATCGCTAAAGTTTTTAGCTAACATTTGCGAATCATTGTCTCTAATTAGATCAGTCCAAAAAGGCAATAATGTATTGGTATATTGAGGTAAGGGATCGGGTGTGTAATCGCCACAATAACTATTGTAATTTACATTGCCAGTACCTAGTCCAAAATGTAAACAACCATTGGTTGCCATTCTTGCTGAGTCATAGTCGTTACCATAAAAGGTAAATGTATTATCTAAATTAAAAGGGTTTGATAGCTGGTCGTCTCCAGCATTAAGATTGGTTATTCCAGTTTGATTGGTTAAATCAACAAGACTTTGATTGCTTTCGTAAATGTATGCTGAGCTTAGTGTTGTACTAAGAATACATAAACTAACTAGCCATAAATTCTTTAGCACAAGTTTTTCCTGATTTCTTTTTACCTTTAGTGGTACGAGTTAATTTACATTTTGAAATGAATTTACTACGCACCTCTTTGTAATCAGGTCTATCTTGTACGTTACTGGCCCACGCTGCTTTAGCTTCTTTACCTATTTTTCCTTGATATGGACAAGGCGTTCCAGCCATTTCCATAGCTTTAAACACCCTAACATCTTGACAAAGAATAGACACAGAAGCCACTTTCATTCCAGTATCGTAAAGGTATTTGGATAGTTTTAATCTTTCACAGTTTTCATCTTTAACTGTACTGCCAGTTGATATACCAAATACTTGTCCTTGAAACGCTCCCGATCTACCTACCGTACATAAGTCTTGTGAATAAGACATGATGCTTGGTGCAATAGCTGAAGCTGGGGGTGCTTTAGTCCTAACATTTTGATTAATAGTTTGTGTGCTGTTTGATTGATTGATATTTCTGTTCGTATTATCACTAACCGTATTGTTGTTATTGTTATTGTTGTTCGTATTGTCTGTCGTTACGTTTGAATCAGATGTCGATGTATTGACGTTAGTGTTTGCATTTGTATTGACATTGTTAGACGTATTGTTGTTCGTGTTTGTACTGGTACTTGTATTCGTTACGTTTTGATTCACATTTGAATTATTAGTGCTAGTCGAAGTGCTAACATTTGTATTGGTATTGGTGTTTGCATTTTCGCTAGTAGACGCTGATGTATTGACGTTGGTATTAGCGTTTGTATTCGTATTTACGTTGGTATTGTTATTGGTATTGGTATTCGTATTCGTATTTACGTTAGTATTTGTATTCGTATTGGTATTGTTATTAGTATTCGTGTTGTTATTAGTGTTCGTATTGGTATTGTTTGTAGTCGTGTTATTAGTAGTCTCTAATGTGTTTTGCTCACAATATTGTCCAGTCGTACAATCACCTGTCTGATCTGCCATAGCAAAAAAGGGTAAGAATAATACCCCTAAAGCAAATATCCGTTTCATTTTTTCTTTTTCTTATAAGATACTTTTACACCTTTCTTTTTGGCTGCTGATTTAGCTTTAGCCATTCCTTTCTTGGTGTATGAGTAATGTCTACTTCCTACTTTTGGCATGATTATTTCCTTTTCTTTGCAGTCTTAGCTGCTTTTTTAAATGCTTTAGCGGTGGGTGCGCCTTTTGTACCAGGCTTCCTCATCTTTTCATTAGAACCCTTTTTGATTCTTTTTCTTTTTGCGTGTATGTTTGCGTATAGTCCTTTAGCCATTACTTTCTCCAAAATGATTTTGCTTTAGTTTTAGATTTATTACTTAATTCGCCATAGTGAAATAGTTTATGACTTGCTTGAGTGTGCTTTGCGCCAGAGTGTAAAGTACCATCTGACATTTTGTGCATACCGCCTTTGTGTAAAGTTCCATCTTTTTTATAATGATTAACACCTTTCATATTATTACCATTTCTCCTTATTTGCCCAATAAGCAGCTGACATTTTACCTTTAGCTATGTTCTTAGCGTGTCTTGCTTTAAAAGATTTAGCTCGTTTAGTCATAGTTTTATCGCCAGTCTTACCTTGCTGTCCAAACCTTATTGTTTTTATTTTATCACCTTCTTTAGCCACGACCACATGAGATTTAGTTTTATGTTTTGGAGTGCGTTTCGGTTTATTAAAACCACTTACTCCAATTTTAGCTAGTCTAGGGTCTTTAGCCATTACTGAACATTTCCAGTTTTAATTAAACCTTGTGCTTGTATCTTAGCAGCTTGCCTGAGAACCTCTCTATCACGTTCCATAAGACTCTTAATCTCTGCTACGTTGATCTGCGCTCCGTATTTGGCTTGCAACTCTGCACTTTTCAGCATCATGTCCGCTTCAATCTCATCTCTTCTTCTATCATCTTCCATAATAAGTTTCAGACGATCTGTTTCCGCATCAATAATAGCTTTCTGTGCTGATACTTGAGCTTTTTGCATTTCCGCTTCCGCTAACAACGTAGATGGATCGGGTTGTGGCGGTTGTGGCTGCATTGGAGGGAAGTTTGAGTTAATAAATTGGTTAGCATCTTTAAATCCAGCAATTTCAATCATTTTTTGTAGCGTATTGGCGTACATTTGTGGTGTAACCATAGGGTTCTGAGGGCCTAATTGAGCCATGATTTGCTCTTGTTTTTGAGCGACTAACATCAATGTTGCTGCTTTTTCTTCATCACTTGAGTTGGTAATAGCTACATTAACCACTATGTCCTTATCGGCATCCCATACTCTAGGATCTATTGGTATAAAGTTATTGTTTAACCTCACCATCTCTTGTTGATCTTGGTGTTTAACGATTAAACGATTAACCAATCTAAATAAATCCGTCATACCTTGCTCGGCAAATATACGGGCAATCATTTCAACCCTACCTTGAGACGCGCTCATGGTCGCTGCTACCGCAGCTTTAGTTGTGCTTTGTAACGCTTCAGCGTTCATACCCATAGACGCTTTAGAAACACCTGTTCTTTGTTCTTTCGCTTCGTCTAAATAATCCAATACTGGAAACGCAGCTGCTCCCACGAAAGGAACAGTAAAGGGTTGCACCATCCCTGGTGCGCGCATCCTGATCGGTTGTCCAATATCGGAATTAAGTACATCGTCAATATTAACTTGACCTTCCACTACACCATATCTGGGGAAAATAGAGTGTCCAAGCGAATCGAGAGTGTCTCTCATAATTTGTGACTTCGCTCGTTGTAATGGCATGACGTAATCCGCGATAGAAGTACCAATCGCAGTATGCGGTTCTGGATCAGGGCAAAATAGGACAATGGGGAGATCGTCCCATTGCATCACGTTAGCTATCGTCAATGCGCTACCAACTGTGCAAACTCTTATGCGCTCTGCTATTCCATCACCATCCAAATCGTAAAACAAATAGTGTTCTACGTATAAAACATTTCTTGAACCAGGATCACTTCTATCGGCTGCGTAAACATCATCGTAAGGTTGACGCGCTTGTTGGTTATCCCAATCGTCTGAATCAAAGTCGGTGTCTCCACCGCCAGCATTATCACTTATAAAATCATAGTCATAACCCATAGCCACTAGATCACTAACGGTTTTCATCATTCTATGCGCTACATACGAGCTGGATTTAATATCTCTAGCGTCTCTTGCTATCAGCACCTCTTCTGGAGGTATGGCTTCAATGCAAACTTTATTAGCTTTCTTAACTCGTCTAATCACCACATCGTATTCAACAGGGAACTCTTGTTCTATTTGCTCACCTGTCATTTCATCCAACATGATTTGCATTTCGTATTTAATTTCTTCTTCAATAACTTCTACGTCTGGATCAGAAACCAATGCCATGTATTGTTCTCTGTTAAGTCCTGTGTAGTCGTATGTGGAAGAAGTAACTGAATCATCCCAAAACGCCTTGACAAATCCTGTTTTCCTTACGAGCGCATCTTTGAACACATCGTAAAGCACTTGGAAGCCATGATTCTTTTCTTGGATAACGTGATTAATGTAATCCGTTTGTTGTTCTGCTAAAGGTATATCTTCAGGCCCACTAGGAACAAACTCCACCACTCTTTTAGTACCAAAGAAGGTACGCAGTAGGGAAGGTAACATATAGAGAACTGAATCCCTTACGTCTGTTGATATGTATTCTGACTGGAGATCGCTACCGCCTTCGGGTTCGTCTCCCATGTAATATTTAGTCGCTTCAGCGCGATCTTCGCCTATTGCATCTATAAAGTCTTGGGCATCATCAAGTTCTGATTTAAGAACGCCTTGTAGCTGCTCTAAATCAACACCATCTTCTTCGTTAGTTTCTTCTCGCCCTTTTTTTTCTTCTTTTAGATCTTCTTTGACGTATTTATCTTTCATAGAGATTCCTATTATTTAACTAATCCGTATAATACGGCTTTTCAACGGTTTCTTAAACGAGTAACCGCCAAATGAAAGCGAGCCAGAGAAGTTGGCGGCATCTGAAGCCATTGTTAATGCTAATGCGTCTGCTAAATCAGGACTTTTTATGCCCCTTCTTTTCATGGACTCTTTACTTTCTAATTTTATTTTACCACTACTTGTATACTCGTAGCTAGGTGAAACTAATTGAGCCATTAAATCATCATCGGGTGGTAGTCTGCAATCTCTTTGTGCTAACCAATCTTTAATTTTAAACCATAGTTCAGCACGTAGATTCAGATAGTTCTTATTAGTCGAGGGTGCTTCGGAAACATTGATCCCTCTAACGGGTAAATCCAACTCGCGCAATCTATCCACCACACCGCTACCAATACCAATAACGTCTATCAATATTTCTTGCGGTTTGTTCTCAAACGTAGCGTTGTCGTATTCAGCTTTCACCGCACCGCACAGTTGCATCAAATCCATAGACTTATAAGTTTGTATTTCTAAGACGGTATTACCTTGTCGTTTGCAAAGCGCGGAGTTATCACCGCCAAACCGAGCTACATCCAATCCCCATAAAATAGCTTGCTCGGTAGTCAAGGATACCTCTCTGTTAATCGCAGCCTTTACTAAATCCAATGGGATAACTGTATCATCGTCTGACTTTGGAAACTCACCTAAGACTTCAACCCTAGACACAGTAGAGTCCTCTCCGTACTGATCTAGCATTTGCTGGAATACTTTCTTGTCCGTACCTTCTACTTGCCTACTGTCTATCTGCTCGGTATTCCAAAAAGATTTAGCACCATGAAAGCTGTCATAGAAAGGGCCTTGATTTCTTCTGGGGTTGGAGAAAGCGAACCAAAATCTATTTTCGGTGGGTTCTGAAAAGAACCCTTCCGCTACAGAATAGATAGGAGCGGGTATACCCGATGCTTCATCCATGATTAAGCACACACCGTAGTTACTGTGAATACCAGCAAAAGCGTCTGGGTTTTCTTCCGACCAAAGCTGCGCTTGTCCGTAGTAATAGCCTGTGTCTATTTGTAGGTCTTTTTTAAGACTGGCTTCAAACCAATCAACGGGTTTAAGCGTGGTCGCAGTTTTATTAAACCAATGTCCATTAATGGATAGCGTGAGCCACTTACCGAGTTCCGCCCATGTTCTTGAGCGCAACTGTTGTTCGGTGTTAGCAGTTACAATCACAGTCGATCCGAGACGAGTCGATAGCATCCACAGTATGATCCACGCAACCAAAGCGGACTTACCGATTCCACGACCAGATGCAACTGCCAACCTAAACATATTGGGATCTAGCTTCCCAGCGTTCTTTTGAATATGGTTTGTCAAATCTCTTAAAATTTTCTCTTGCCACTTGCGAGGGCCTGTAAAACCTTCGAGGGGTGTTCCTTCTTGATTCCAGGGGAAAACATATTTTACGAAGTTAAGGGGATCGTCTTTTATATTGGCTGTCCATATATCGGACATTAATTCTTCTTCTTGTTTTGCGCTGTATTTCATTTTTTATCTAAGTAGGCTTTATAAGTATCCGCGAGAGCTAGTATTGCTGTTAGCGGTGCGTTTTGTTCTTCTAGGTATTTGAGTTGATCCAAGTATGATTTATCAGAGGGGTAGTTGCAATCATCGAGAACGTGCTTGGCAAAGTCTCCTGTCTTATCGTCTCTCTCTACGTGCTGTAGAAGGAAGTGATAGAAATTCATCCTTGCCCTCTGGATTTCTTTCTATCGTTGCGTTTGTTTCTGCTAGAACCAAAGCTGTTTTTAGAATTGCCAATGGATGTTTTTTTATAACGACTGCGAGATACCTCTCTTGCTGATAGTTGATTGAAGGTTGCTTTTCGTACCATTACAAAAAAATTAAAAAAATTTAGTTACTATCTACCAAAATATAACCCCCCAACTTTTTTTGAGGGGGGGGTGGTTAAAAGATTTAAAACCCCTGGAGATAATAGGGGGAAAAAGACATCTTTTAACCTGAAGCAGTTGAGGAGGGAGAGAAGGCTTCATGTCTTTTGAGGTTTGTCTGATTTTTTATCTGTTGCTCCTACGTCTGGAATCCTTACGTCAGGCACTCTTTCGGCTTCTATGATATTAGCTGGTGCGTAACTGGTGCGTAGTCTGGCATTATCCAGAGCTGATCCAATGGAGAGAGTATGGTTCGTCTCTACCCTGTCCATCCAGTTCTCGGTGTCTCGGTTCTTGAGGTAAAAGATCTGCGCGGTTACGTTTCCTTCTTGGGCCGAACTAAAAAGCGCGTTGGTTACTTCCGCCAACCCCTTTGCTTCTCCCCTTTTTATAGCGTCCTCAAAATTCGCAGAACGCTTTCTATTACGGTCTATCGTTGACCACGAAACGCCCAAGGCACGCGCTATTTGAGTAGTGCCAAGTCCTTGAGCAGCTAAACGCTCAACCTTGTCTAAATCTAAATCAATACGCTTTCTACCGACCTTTTTGGTATTACTTTCAGTCATCTTTGTATCATTTATCTCCATTTCTTAATGTATATCCTAACCCAACCAACAGAAAATGTGTATGTTCGCCAGCTTTAGGCAAGCGCAACTCATTCTCTGCTGTATATTTTATTATATTCTTTGCAATTAACCTATCCACACTTCTCTTCACCGTGTTCCTGTGCATCCCTGTCGCTTTAGCCAAATAAGTAATTGAATCCCTCACACTCCAGCTCGCCAACCTCCACCGATCCACCATAATCCACAGTAAGAGTTTCTCCGCTGGCAAGAGATCAGTTCGCCCCACCCTCGCTTTGAACCACTCCTTCCATAGCACTCGCTTCACCACCCTAAAATCAGAGTACCTCGCTACATACTCCACCCTCACTAGAGCTGAGTTCTCCTCCCTCTCTATATCCCCCAACACCATCCATTTATACTCCATAATCAATCGCCCTTTCTATGCTCGCCCCACACTTTGTGTGGGCGAAGCATATAGTATAGATAGTATAATAGGATATAAGCACCTGTTAGGTGCATCAAATGACCAGATAGGTGCATCAATCGACCTAGTTGGTGCATTAAACTATTTCTTTTCATCCTTCTTTTTGGGTTCTTTCTTCTTAAAGATCCTCTCAAATTCCTTATTGAACTTCTCTTTATTGAAAGGTCTGTAGTCTGATCCTTTAGACATCTTTATCCTTATGTAAGTTAATGAAATATTCTGCATCCAATAATACTAATGCTTTGGTTCTGTTCTTCTTAATCACAACTAATGGCTCGTAATTATTTGAATTGCCACTCGCTTGATCGTAAGCACTCCATACATTCACTCGCTCTTGGTTTTTACACTCTATGGAATAAGGGAATTTTTCCCTCGCTACTCTCGCCATCGTGACATCCTCGCCACCAGCTCCCATTGAAGTAGATTCAATATCCTCTGGATGAATATCCAATACCTCAATCAATTTATCTCTAACCCATTGTTGTAGTTTTCTACCTTTGGCTTTTGCGCTACTCGTTTTCATGTTCTTGTATTAATGTTAAAGCAATCCAGTACGCCACTTGTGGAACGATGGCATTACCAAGTGCTTTTAAACGATTGGCTCTGTTCTTTGGATTGGTGGTAACTCTGTCTATTCCTCGTTCCCAAGATCCGTCCACCCATGCGGATACCCCATCAGACCTTCCACCCAGGTAGGATTCAAAGCTCCTGATTTCTCCGAAACTACCATCGAAAGGTTTAACTGCTTCCCCTTCTCCGCTCGTCTCTTGATCGCTGGAGTTGATAAGTTCCCCCTGTCTCGATTGTCCGAGTGTGCTGGTGTCGGCCACATCTTCTGCATCTTCTCGTAAGAGCGATGATTCTCTAACTTGACTGTTAGCATACTCTCCATCTCTTCTTTCGTTATCTCGCCTTGCATCATCTTCTTGTAAAGATTCTGGTATTGACCCTCGCTTGCGTGTCCGTAACCCTTCGTAGCTGGTGTTGGCCACATCTGTACTGTGTCCGCTAAGTTCAAACTGTGACTGCTCTTCTTGTCTTTGGACAATCTCCTCCCTGTGTGTGTTAGCTCTGCGTTGGGATGTTCTATCTCCTGTGTCGTTGGTGTCGGCCACATATTCGGTTTCCCTGACTTCTGTATCTCCTCCGTTGGCCAAAACTTCACGAACCGATCCAGACTCACGCTCTTGCCTGTCATTGGGTTCATTGTCTCCTTGCTCGTTGACTCCCTTTCTATGTGATCGCTCGCTGTTGGAGTTGGAATCCTCTTGCGTGTCTTGGGCGATAACCCAGACTCTATCTCTGCGGTGGTGGGCGTTGATGGAAGAAGCTGGAAGTACAACCGCCCTTGCGGAGTAGCCTTCGCTTTCCAAGTCAAATAACACATTGTCGAGTCCCAATGTGATGTGACCAGCAACATTTTCTGCCACGATAAACTTGGGTCTTTTCTGTTTAATAATTTCAAGCATGAACGGCCAGAGGTGGCGGTCGTCCTCCTCGCCTTTGCGCTTCCCAGCTTGACTGAATGGCTGACAGGGGTATCCCCCTGTGAGGATGTCACATTCAAGGTCTTGCCATTTTCCTTGTCCCCAAATAGGTCTTGTTGATTCATTTCTTACTAACTCCGTAATGTCATTATAAATTGGAACACCAGGAAAGTTCTTTTTCAATACTTTCTGCGGATATTCCTCTATTTCACAAAAGGCTACAGTCTCTATCTTTTGAGTTGAATCAAAAGCCAAACTGAAGCCACCGATACCGCTAAACAGGTCTATATGTTTAAGTTTATTCATCATCCTCCCAAGGATTACCCGTTACATATACATTGCGTGTTTCTTCTAATAATTCTAAAACTGCATCTTTTCTAAATAGCGTCTTAGTTCTCATGTCCGTTTGCGAATTGGATTTAACCATTGCAAATCGCACTAATCTATTTGGATCGTAGTCCACACCATATCTCGTACACACAAACTCTGCTTCTTTCTCTGGCCCATGATACATAACCGCTGCCCATCTCTGCGAGTCTACTAGCGAGCTTGCTCCTCTGATGCTGGCTCGCATCATCATAGGATCATCATTCTTGCCTAGCGCAGTCTTACTCATGTGATGTATGGAGACAACGCTACAAGCTAATTT